>Ga0070672_100000030_pt1 | contig 62612 bp, 61 predicted proteins | sample KBSM13metaG_FD_66151 | JGI IMG/M metagenome (GOLD analysis project Ga0070672, IMG submission 66151) | Miscanthus rhizosphere microbial communities from Kellogg Biological Station, Michigan, USA - KBS M1-3 metaG | ecosystem: Host-associated > Plants > Roots > Rhizosphere > Soil ... | reverse complement strand
CCAGCTCGCCGTGGAGGCTGCCGCCGGTGATCGTGTTCTTGGTCAGGTCGTAGGCGACCTCGACCGCGGTCTGGACCCGGTTCGGCTTTTCCACCATCCGCTTCGCGATCCAGGTCATCGTCAGGATCGTCAGGGCGCTGGCAAGGACGAGGTAGAGGACCGCCTTGTTGATGCTGAGGTCGATCCCCGCGAGTTCGATCGTCAGCCACGGTTCGAGTTTGAACTCGTTCTGCGGTTTGAAGGCTTCGTTCTTGCCGTCGTTGCCGAAGATCAGCAGCAGCAGGATCGAGATCGCGAAGTAGACGCCGAAGCCGATGAGGACCTTGGCTTTGGTGCTGAGACCGCCCTTCTCGGGGTCGCCGCTCGTCGGGGCGCCGCTCGGCGCCTGCACCGTTGCCGCCTCCATGCCTACGCCGCTCCCTTGACCTCGGGCTGATCGTCGAACAGGTGGGTAAGGCCCTGCGCGGCGAAGGAGATCGTGAAGAGGGCGAGCAGGAGGATCGCGGCGGCGAGGCCCGACTCCCGTTCGGCGATGCCGACCAGGAGCACGCAGGTGGCCATCAGCCAGACGCGGCCGAGGGTGCTGCCGGCGACGATCCCCATCGCCTTCTGCCGGTTGCCGGCGGCCAGCTCCTGCTTCATCCGGCGCTGCGCGAGCATCTGGATGCCCCGCTGCACGAGCCATGCCCCTGCCGCGACGGCGAATCCGAGCAGCGGCAGGTCGCCGATGAGGAAGACGGCGAGCGCAACGAGCAGCGCGAGTAGATCGACGTACTTGGGAGGAGACATAACAAGGAAATACGCCCAGCTCGGGGCAGAGCGGGCGTATGGGCGACTATACCCAAATAACCTCGGGAATGGCTTTAGGAAGCCAGTTCGTGAGGGTTGACACTACCGCGATCGGGCTCCTATTCAATCGCTTCGAACTCGCCGGTCTCGGGGTCGATTGCGGGGAAGGTCCCGGTCTCCAGCTCCTCTTCCACCGCGCGCTCGACCTCTTGGGGTTGCGGCTCTGGGGCGCCGACTTGGCGGCGGAGAGAGATCAGCTGGCGCAGCCGCGTCTGGCGGAGCTTGAGGATCTCGAGGACCTCGACCAGGTAGACGCTGGCGGCTAGGGCGAGGATGCCGAAGCAGGCGATCACCGCGGTCCAGAGCAGGTCGAAGTTGCCGTGGTCGTCGCTGTAGGGGACGAAGCGCAGGGCCAGGGCCAGGAGCGCCATCACGAAGGTCCAGCCGTAGAGGTAGAGCAGGGTGCGGCGCTGGGAGAAGCCGATGTCGGCCATCCGGTGGTGGAAGTGCCAGCGGTCGGCCTTGTAGATCGGCCGGCCGTATTTGAGCCGCTTGGCGACGACGAAGCCGGTGTCGAGGATCGGCACCGCGAGGATGATCAGCGGCAGGAAGAGGGCGATCACCGCGTTCGTCTTCAGCGCCCCCTGCACCGCCACCGCCCCCAGCAGGTAACCGAGCAGGTTGGAGCCGGTGTCGCCCATGAAGGTGCTGGCCGGCGGGAAGCCCCAGCGGAGGAAGCCGAGGGCGGCGCCGGCGGTGAGGGCAGCGAGGACACCGGCGGCGGTGCGGTCGAGCGAGAGGGCGATCGTCGCCAGCGTTATCCCGGAGATGACGGCGACGCCGGCGGCGAGGCCGTCGACGCCGTCGATCAGGTTGATCACGTTGATCACGGCGACGATCGCGATCACGGTGCCGACGTCGCCGAGGTGGACGACGCCGCCGCCCGGCAGCGTCAGCAGGTCGACCGTCCCCGGCGTCAGCCGGCCGAAGAAGGGGAAGGTGAAGTTGTCGACGGTGACCCCGGCCGAGACGGGGATGACGACGGCGGCGGTCTGGCCCAGCAGCTTCAACGGCGCCGGCAGGTCGAAGACGTCGTCGAGGACGCCGACCAGCGCGATCGCCGCCGCCCCGATCAGGATCGCGTGGCTTTCGCCGTCGTTGGGGAGGAACAGCAGGCCGGCGACGAGGACGCCGCCGAGGATCCCGAGGCCACCGAGCTTCGGGGTCGGGGCGAGATGCAGCTTGCGCTCGCTCGGGTAGTCGATTGCCCCCACCCGCACCGCCAGCCGCTTCGTCAGCGGCACCAGCAGCAGCGCGAGCAGTCCCGCGACCAGGAAGGAAAGGAGGGCGTCCGCGTCAGTGGGCATAGCGGTCGAACCAGAGGGTAAGCGCCATCAGGCCCCAGATCTGGCGGCTGAGATCCTCCTGCCCGGAGACGTGGCGGTCGAGGATCGGGGTGATGGCGGCGGGGTCGAGCAGGCCCTGGCGCTCGATCGCGCCCGGCGTCAGAACCTCGCGGGCGAACGGCTCCAGCGGCCCCCGCAGCCACGCCGCCAACGGGATCGAGAACCCCTGCTTGCGACCGTGGACGACCTCCTTCGGCAGCAGCGGCGCCAGCGCCCGGCGCAGCAGCCGCTTCTTCTGGAAGCCGCGGACCTTCATCCGCCTCGGCAGCGAGAAGGCGAATTCGGCGACTCGCTGGTCGAGGAAGGGGACCCGCAGCTCCAGCGAGTGGGCCATGCTGAGGCGGTCGGTCTTGACCAGGAGGTCGTCGACGAGGTAGATGCCGAGGTCGACATCCTGCATCCGCGCCAGCGGCTCGGCCCCAGCGGTCTCGGCGTAGCGCTCGCGGTAGAGGTCGAGCGGGTCCCAAGAGGATGCCTTGGCGCCGGCCAGCTCGGCGCGCGCGCCCGGCGAGAAGATCTCCTTCCAGCCGTGGTGGCGCTCCAGCGGCGGCAGCGCCGCGGCGCGGGCGAAGCGCTTGGCTTTGTAGTCGAAGCCGACCCGCTCGTGGCGGCTCGGCAGCGCCTCGGCCAGCGGCCGCGCCAGCGGCGCCAAGCGGCCGACTCGGCGGGCGAGGAGGTCGGCGACGTAGGTGTAGTAGCCGCCGAAGAGCTCATCGCCGCCCTCGCCGGAGAGGGCGGTCTTGACGTGCTCGGCGGCGAGCTGGGAGACGAGGTGGGTGGGCAGCGCGGAGGAGTCGCCGAAGGGCTCGTCGAACGCCTCGACCAGCTTCGGCAGCAGCTCGACCGCGTCGGGGCGGACGACCAGCTCGTGGTGGTCGGTGCCGTAGCGCTCGGCGACCAACCGCGCCCGCGAGAGCTCGTCGAAGCCGGCCTCCTCGAAACCAATCGAGAAGGTCCGCAGGGGCTCCTCGCCATGGGCGCTGGCGAGGGCGGCGAGGCCGCCGGAGTCGACGCCCCCGGAGAGCAGGATCCCGACGGGGACGTCGGCGACGAGGTGGGCGCGGACGCTGTCGTCGAGCACCTCGCGCAGCTCGGCCGCCAGCTCCTCCTCGGAGCCGCGGCGCCGCTCGCCGCCCGGCACCGCGCCGGGCCGCGCGTAGCGGCGCAGCTCGACCTCTCCCGCCTCCCACGTCAACAGGTGCCCCGGGGGCAGCTTGCGCGCCTCGGCGAAGATCGTCAGCGGCGCCGGGATCGAGTTGAAGGCGAGGTAGGCCGAGACCGCCTTCGGGTCGATCTCGCGCGAGAAGCCCGGCTGCTCGAGCATCGCCTTCAGCTCGGAGGCGAAGGAGAGGCCGCCATCGACGTGGCGGTAGTAGAGAGGCTTGATCCCAAAGCGGTCGCGGGCCAGCAGCAGGCGTTGGCGGCGCTTGTCCCAGAGGGCGATCGCGAACATCCCCCGCAGTCGCTCGACGAACCCCTCCCCCCACTGCTCGTAGCCGTGGACGAGGACCTCGGTGTCGCAGTTGGTGGCGAAGCGGTGGCCGGCTCCCTCGAGTTCCCGCTTCAGCTCTCGGTGGTTGTAGATCTCGCCGTTCTGGACGACGACCGCGGAGCCGTCCTCGTTGGCGATCGGCTGGTGGCCGTGAGCGAGGTCGATGATCGAGAGCCGCCGCGCCGCCAGCGCCACCGGCCCCTCCTGGAAGAACCCGTCGTCGTCGGGCCCCCGGTGGATGAGACGCCCGCTCATCCGCGCCACCGCCTCGAGGTCGGGCCCGCCATCTCGCTCAGCAGCGACGACGCCGCAAATGCCGCACATGCGCCGCAGTCTCGCAGCCGCTCCGGTGGTGGAGGGGGCGAGGCCCTTCTCCAAAGACCGTCGCGCAGCTGATCGGCCCCGAACTTCGAAGAGTCGGCTTAGGAGCCTTTGGAGAAGGGCCTCGCCCCCTCACTTGTTCGGGGAAGATGGGGTGTTCGCAGGGCCGCGGCCCAAGACCTTGTTCAAGGTTGCGAGAAGGACTTGAAAGTAGAGCGGGACCGAGCGGTCGGCGATGTACTCCATGTCGTGGGCGAGCTTGTCGGCCCAGGTCTCCTCGCGGGTGATCCGCGTCTGGGCGAAGCCGGTGACGCCGGGGCGGACGACGAGGCGCTGCCAGTACTGGGGGATGTCGCGGCAGAGCTCGGCGTAGAAGGTGGGGCGGATCGGGCGCGGGCCGACGATCGACATGTCGCCGCGCAGGACGTTCCAGAGCTGCGGCACCTCGTCGAGGTGGGTCTTGCGCAGGGCGCCACCGATCCGGGTGCGCTCTTCCTCAGTGCGGCGCGTCAGCTCCTCGCCGTAGTAGGGGCCGAGCCGCGTCTCGGCGTCGGGCTTCAGGGTGCGGAACTTGTACATCCAGAAGAGGTGGCCGGCCTTGCCGACGCGGGCACCACGGTAGAGCACCGGCCGGCCGGAATCGATCGCGATCACCAGCGCGATCAGCGCCAGGAGCGGCGAGAGGACGAGCAGGATCGAGGCCGAGATGAGGATGTCGAGCGCCCGCAGGACCGAGTCGATCGGCCGCGGGTCGCCTTCGGCCGCGGGCGCGACTAGTTCTTCGAGGCCGGGCTCGGCTTCGGGCAGGTCGCTCAGGAAGGCGTGACGGGATGAGTCTCTTCGCGCAATGGTGAGGCTCCGACGGTACCTAGGATCGTCTCCACGAGGACGGACGGATCGCGGCGAACCGGGGCCAGCTCCGCGGTCCGCTTCCGCACCTCGACGGCGCGGGCGTCGGTCAGGGGCCGCAGCCGGCCCGACTTGATCAGCGCTTCGTCGACGCCGCCGAGGCGGCCACCGTAGGTGGTGTAGACGGAGGTGCCGAGGGCGGCGGCCTCGCGGTTCATCGTCCCGCCAGCGGAGACGACGAGGTCGGCGAGGGCGACCAGGCTCTGCGCCTCGACGGCGCCCGGGGGGACGATCACCGAGGGCAGACCGAGACCGGTGATGAACTGACGCTGGGCTTCGGTCCGCGGCAGGACCACGGCGTGGACTCCCTCGTCGCGGCCGAGGCGGTCGAGAACCCTGGGGAAGAGCGGGTTCGACTTGCGGTGGTAGAGGGAGACGTCGGGCGGCGGCCGGACGATGACGACCACCCGCTCCTCGTCGACCCCGAGCCGGCGCAGCCCGTCGGAGTCGGGCTCGAAGTCGTAGAGGTAGTACTCCTCCTTGAGGCCGGGATAGGGGAAGTACTTCTCCGCCGTGACCCCGAAGCGGCGCAGCCGCTCCAGCGGCACCGAGTCGGGGAACATCACCCTGCGTGCGAGCCGGCAGCCGATCCGGTGCTGGGTGACCGCGAACTCGTAGTCGTGCATGTTGGCCTCGGGGACGCCGAGCGCCTTGGCCGCGATCGCGAGGTCGTTGGAGCCGTGGGCGAGCGCGAGGTCGAAGCCGCGGCCGCGGCCGTAGCGCAGCATGCCGCTGCTGCGCGAGGCGAGGCTGGCGGCCTTGCGCAGGCGCGAGGCGCCGCCGTGGCGGCCGATCGGGGTGTGGTCGAGGCCATGGAGCGCCAGCAGCTGCTGAGTCTGGGCGTAGTCGCGCGAGGTGATCTTGACCTCGTGGCCTTCGCCGCGCAGCCGCTCGATGATCGGGCGCAGCACGAGGACGTGCGCCGGAGCGCTCATATCCACCCAAACCTTCAAGGCTTAAACGGCTGCCGCGAGCTCGGAGTAGAGCGGGAAGCGGTCCATCAGGGCACCGGTGCGCGCCGAGAGGTCCTGCTTGGCGGACTCGAAGTCGGGACCGAGGGTGGCAACGATCACCTCGGCGATCTCGGTCATCTCCACCTCGCCCATGCCGCGGGTGGTCAGCGCCGGGGTGCCGATCCGCAGGCCCGAGGGGTTCATCGGCGGCCGCTCGTCGAAGGGGATCGCGTTGCGGTTGACGGTGATCCCGACCGCGTCCAGCCGGTCCTCCGCGGTCTGGCCGTCGAGGCCGGTCGGGGTGAGGTCGACGAGGACGAGGTGGACGTCGGTACCGCCGGTGAGCACCGGCACGCCGCCGTCTTCGAGGCCGGCGGCGAGGGCCTGGGCATTGGCGATCGTCTGCCGCTGGCGCTGGCGGAACTGCTCGCTGGCGGCGATCTGGAATGCGACCGCCTTGGCGGCGACGGTGTGCATCAGCGGCCCGCCCTGCTGGCCGGGGAAGACCGCCTTGTCGATCGCTTTCGCGTGTTCCTCGCGGCAGAGGATCATGCCGCTGCGCGGCCCGCAGAGGGTCTTGTGGATCGTCGTCGTGACGACGTCGGCGTGCTCGACCGGGTTGGGGTGCTCGCCGGCGGCGACGAGACCGGCGAAGTGGGCCATGTCGACCATCAGCTTGGCGCCGGCCGAGTCGGCGATCCGGCGGAAGGCGGCGAAGTCGAGCTGGCGCTGGTAGGCGGACCAGCCGGTGACGATCAGCGCCGGCTTGTGCTCCTGCGCCAGGCGCTCGACCTCCTCCATGTCGACCAGGAAGTCGTCGCGGCTGACGTGGTAGGGCACCGGGTTGTAGAGCTTGCCGCTGACGTTGATCTTCATCCCGTGGCTGAGGTGGCCGCCATGGTCGAGGGCGAGGCCGAGGAAGGTGTCGCCCGGTTCCATCAGCGCCATGTAGACGGCGTTGTTGGCCTGGGCGCCCGAGTGAGCCTGGACGTTGGCGTGCTCAGCGCCGAACAGGCTCTTGGCCCGATCGATCGCCAATTCCTCGGCGACGTCGACCTCCTCGCAGCCCCCGTAGTAGCGCCGGCCGGGGTAGCCCTCGGCGTACTTGTTGGTCAGCACCGAGCCGACCGCTTCCAGCACCGCCTGCGGGACGAAGTTCTCCGAGGCGATCATCTCCAGGGTCCGCTGCTGGCGCCTCAGCTCCGCCTCGAGGACGCCGGCGATCTCGGGATCGACCTCGGCGAGCGGCGCGTTCTGGAAGTTCTCCGGCAAGTCGGACATCGTCGAGCGACCATAGCAACGGGTAGGGATATTCTGGCCGCGGTGAGAGGCCGCATCCTGCTCGCTTCGCTGGCGCTGACCCTCGCGCCGGTCCTACCGGTCAACGCCGCAGCCGCGGTCGACAACCCCTGCGAGAGCGCCGAAGCCCGATTGCTCCTCTGTCCCAACCTGCGGATCGCCCCGCCGAGCGAAATCTACGCCCAGGCGGTCGACGGCCACGTGCTGCTGCGAGCGACCAGCGACGTGCAGAGCCGCGGCAAGGGGCCGATGGAGCTGCACGGGCGCCGCGATGGGCCGCGCTCGATGAAGACGAACCAGTGGATCCACAAGAAGGGGGGTGGCCACATCACCATCTCCAGCGAAGCGAAGCTGCGCTTCACCTACGTCGGCACCTACTTCGGCGGCTCCTACTGGAAGGTCCACCAGCTCGCCAACTTCGAGCTGCGCCGGGTCGGCCCCGACGGAAAGGTCGGCGGGGTCGTCCGCACCAGCCCCAAGCTCAACTACTGCCTGCGCGACCTCACCCACACCCGCCCCGGCCGCCGCTCGCCCGAGCGCTGGGTTTACCCGGGCTGCAACCAGAACCCCTTCCAGGACCGGGTCCGGCTCGGGACCTCGGTCGGCTGGTCGGACATCTATCCCGCCGCCTACCACCAGCAGTGGATCGACGTCGCCGGCCTGCGCGGCTGCTTCGCCTACCGGATGATCGTCGACCCGAAGGAAAACCTCTTCGAGTCGAACGAGAAGGACAACGTGTCCCAGCGCCTGGTCCACCTCCCCTACCGGGGCGAGCCCGGCTGCTGACCTCGACGGGCCGAAAACGGTCCTATATGGACCGAAATCGGCCCGTCGACCTCTAGCCCAGTCCGACCGAGGCGAGCCTGCTGGCGAGGTCGCCGGGCGAGAGGGCGCCGTCGCGGAGGATGCGCCAGCCCCCGTCCTCCTCGATCGCGGTGATGTCGACGACCGTCGACGGCAGGCCCGGCAGCTCGCCGCCGTCTATCGCCAGGTCGGCGCCCTCGCGGATCGCCGCCGGCACGTCTTCGAAGCGAGCCGGCGCCGGCTCGCCGCTGAGGTTGGCCGAGGTCTGGAAGACCGGGGACATCGTCCCCGCCAGCGGCCCGCCGATCAGCCGGATCCCGAGACGTCCTGGGTCCTGGCGGCAGGCGAGTGGGTAGCGCCTTTGCGGGTTGGCGACGACGAGGGTCACCGGCCCCGGCATCAGGGCGCTGACCGCGGCTCTGGTCCGCGAACCGAGCTGGGAGACCAGCTCCCGGATCGCCAGCGGCGAGAAGTACATGACCGCCGACGGTTTGCCGTCGTCCCGCCCCTTGAGCCGGTGGATCATCGCGATCGCCCCCGCGTCGAGCGGGTCGCAGGCGAGCCCGTAGAGGCCGTCGCTGGGGAAGACGGCGACGCCGCCGCTGGAGACACAGCGTTCGAGCGCCTTGCGCGCCACGTCGGCCTCGCCGCTCTGCAGCCGGATCAGCTCGCTCATGTCGCTCCCCCTACCCGGCCGACGACGACCCGCTCCATCCCAGCCAGGTCCTTGCGCGCCTCGATCGCGCCGAAGCCGCTCTCACGCATCAGCGCCCCGACCGCATCGGCCTGCCCCTCCCCCACCTCGACCGCAACCGCGGCAGAGCTTTTCCCTCTATAGGACGGAAAAGCTCTGCCGCATTCAGGCAGGAAGGAGCGGTAGGCATCGAGGCCGTCGGGGCCGGCGAGGAGCGCCTCGCGGGGCTCCCACTGGGTCACCTCGGTCTGCAGGGACGGCCAGTCGCGCTCGGCGACGTAGGGGAGGTTGGCGAGGACGAGGTCAAAGTCGCCCTCTTCGGGCAGAGTCCCCGCGAGGAAGCGAACCCGATCGGCGAGGCCGAGCCGCTCGGCGTTCGCCCGCGCGGCGTCCAGCGCCCCGGGCGAGGTATCGGTCGCGGTCACCGCGCATCCCGGAAGCTCGTCGGCAACCGCGAGCGCGATCGCGCCGGAGCCGGTGCCGACGTCGAGCACGCTGGCGGGCCGCAACTCCAAGGCCAACTCGACCAGCAGCTCGGTCTCCGGCCGCGGGATCAGGACGCGCCGGTCCACCGCCAGGTCGAGGCTGCGGAAGCCTTTGCGGCCGAGGATGTAGGCGACCGGCTCGCGCCGCAGCCGCCGCCGCACCATTTCCCCGAACGACCGCGCCGCCGGGGCCGGAACCTCCGCGCCGCCGTGGGCGATCAGCGCAGAGCGCTCGCACCCCATCGCCTCACCCAGCAGCAGTTCGGCATCGAGCCGCGGTTCGTCGACACCCGCCGCGCGCAGCGCGTCAACCGCCGCCTCCAGCGCCTCGCGGACGGTCGACCCGGCCATCGTCGCCACAGCGCTCAAGCAGCCGCCGAAGCCGCTGCCTCCAACCGCTGCCGCTTCTCCTCGGCCGCGAGCGCGTCGGTGAACTCGCCCAGCTCCCCCGCCAGCACTCCCTCGAGGTTGTGCGAGGTGTGCTTGATCCGGTGGTCGGTGACGCGGCCCTGCGGGAAGTTGTAGGTGCGGATCTTCTCCGAGCGCTCGCCGCTGCCGACCTGGGCCTTGCGCTCGGAGGCGATCTTCGCCTGCTGCTCGGCCAGCTCGCGCTCGTACAGTCGCGCCCGCAGCACCCGCATCGCCCGGTCCTTGTTCTGCAGCTGGGACTTCTCGTCCTGCATCGAGACGACGATCCCGGTCGGTTTGTGGGTAATCCGCACCGCCGAGTCGGTCGTGTTGACCGACTGGCCGCCGGGCCCCGAGGAGCGGTAGACGTCGATCTGCAGGTCATTCTGGTTGACCTCCACCTCGACCTCCTCGGCCTCGGGCAGCACCGCGATGGTCGCGGTCGAGGTGTGGATCCGGCCCTGCGACTCGGTCTCCGGAACCCGCTGCACCCGGTGCGTCCCGCCCTCGAACTTGAAGACCGAGTAGGCGCCCTCGCCCTTGACCTCGAAGGTGACCTCCTTGAAGCCGCCCGCCTCCGAAGCGGACTGGGAGAGAACGTCAGTCGAGAACCCGCGCTCGTCGGCGTAGCGGGCGAGCATCTTGTAGAGGTCGCCGGCGAAGAGCGCCGCCTCGTCGCCGCCGGTCCCAGCGCGGATCTCGACGATCACGTTCTTGGCGTCGTTGGGGTCGCGCTCGACCATCGCCAGGCGGATCTCCTCCTCCACCGCCTCCAGCTGCGCCGGCGCCTCCTCGACCACCCGCCGCAGCTCCTCGTCCTCGTCGGCTTCGGTCAGCAGCTCGCGCGCCCCCTCGAGGTCGTCGCGCAGCGTCCGCCAGCGCGCCGCCAGCGCGCTCGCCGACTGCAGCTCCCGGTATTCCCGCCCCACAGCCGCGTAGCGCTCGCGATCGGAGATCACCTCTGGGTCCGACATCTGCCCCTCCAAATCAGCGAACCGCGTCTCTATCTGCTGCACCAACGACTCAATCATGGCCACAACATAGCTACGGCACGAGTACTCAGGGCGGGGGTGGGGTCCCCTCTCAGGACACTCAACATCGAGCCATAGCGAGATGTGTCCGGAGAGGGGACCCCACCCCCGCCCCCCTAAGCCACTATCTCGATGTGCGGCTTACTGGCGGCCTCCTCGGGAGTCTCCCGAGCCAGCACCGCATTCAGAGAGGCGATCGCCACCGCGAGCTGCTCTTCGTCGGGCTCGCGCGTGGTCAGGTTCTGCAGCATCAGGCCCGGCCACATCACCGCCCGCACCCAGCGTTTGCGCCGGTTCCTCCCGGCCCACTTGATCACCTCGTAGGAGAGGCCGGCGATCAGCGGGATGCCGAGGATGCGCGAGGCCAGCAGCCAGTACCACGCCGGCAGCCCGATCGGGGCGAAGACGAAGATCGCCAACACCATCACGATCAGCAGGAAGCTGGTCCCGCAGCGCGGGTGCAGGCGCGAGTAGAGCTTCGCCCGCGCGGGCACGAGTTCGTCTTCGGCCTCGTAGCAGGAGATCGTCTTGTGCTCGGCCCCGTGGTACTCGAAGACCCGCCGCAGGTCGGGCATTTTGCTGATCGCGAGTATGTAGCCGATGAAGATCCCGGTCCGCAGCAGCCCCTCGACCAGCCAGAAGAGGAAGGGGGATCCGAGCGAGTCCTTGATCAGGCTGGTGAGCCCGACCGGGACGACGAAGAAGAGCCCGACCGCCAGCAGCATCGAGATGAAGATCGTCAGGCCCCAGATCCAGCCGCCGATCTCCTCCTTCCCGCCCTCCTCGTCCTCCTCCAGCTGCGCGTTGGCGGAGATCGCCAGCGCCTTGAAGCCGATCTTCAGCGACTCGCCGAGGGCGACGACGCCGCGGACCACCGGCAGGCGCCAGGCCCGGTGCCGCTGCGCCCAGGGGACCAGCGGCTCGGACTCAACCTCGATCTGGCCCTCGGGGGTGCGGACGGCGACGGCCCAAACCGAGACGCCGCGCATCATCACCCCCTCGAGCACCGCCTGGCCCCCGACCGGGGCGTCGCGCTTGGCGACCAGCGCCCCGTCGGGCATGCGCACGGGATCCCCTCCGTTGGCAGAGGGGGTTTCGTGGGATGCCAGTGCCGAGCCCGAGGGCGGGCTCACGGGCTACTTCCCAGCCCTGTGCTTGGCAGCGCGGCGCTGGAAGCGCTCGACTCGGCCGCCGGTGTCGACCAGCTTCTGCTTGCCCGTGTAGAACGGGTGGCACTCGGAGCAGAGCTCCACATGCAAGTCCTCTTTCGTGGAGCGCGTGTAGAACTGGTTGCCGCACGAGCAGTGCACGTTGGCAAGCGTGTAATCGGGGTGGATTCCTGCCTTCATCTCGACCAAGTCTAGAGAACCGCGCAAGCCTTGCCGATACGTCCCTGTGCGGAAAGCAGTGGCAGCAGTCCTATTCGGCGGCGCGGGCCTGGTCATCGTCCACGACTGGATCGGGATCGGCGGCTCCAATCTCGACGTAGCGATCAACGGCGTCACCTACGACGCGGTCGTCGCCTGCGCCGGTCTTGCCTGCCTGACGAGGGCGCTGCGCGGCGGGCCCGAGCGCGCCGCCTGGTTCGCGATCAGCGCCTCGATCCTCGCCTGGGCGGCCGGCGAGATCTGGTGGACCACCCACATCGAAGGCAACCCCAACGCCCCTTACCCTTCCCCCGCCGACATCGGTTACCTCGCCTTCTACCCGCTCGCGGTGCTCGGTGTCTACCTGCTGGTCCGCGCCCGCGCCAACGAGCTCGACCGCCGGCTCTGGATGGACGGCCTGATCGCCGCCCTCGGCACCGGCGCCCTCGGAGCTGCCCTCCTCTTCGAGTTCGTCGCCGACCGCACCAGCGGCACCACGATCGAAGTCGCCACCACCCTCGCCTACCCGTTCGGCGACGTCGTCCTGGTCTCGCTGGTGGTCGGCGTAATCGCCCTCACCCGCTGGCGTCCCGGCAGGACCTGGAGCCTGCTGCTCGGCGGGCTGACGGTGATGGCGGTGGCCGACGTCGCCTTCACCCTGCAGAGCTACGAAGCGACGGTCCCCGGCGGCGATTGGGTCGAACCGATCTACCTCCTCTCCGCCGTCCTCCTCGGCGCCGAGGCCTGGCAGCCGCAGGCGGACCGCATCATCCCGGACGCGCGCTTCGACGGCTGGCGGGAAATGATGGTCCCGGGAATCGTCGCCGCGGCGATGATCGCCCTGGTCGTCCTCCAGTACTTCAATCACGCCAGCGCCCTGACGACGATCCTCTGGTCGACGACGATGCTTGCTGTGATCGGCCGCCTCGCGCTCAGCCTGCGCGAGAACAAGCGCCTGCTGGAACAGGTTCGGACCGACCCCCTCACCCAGCTCGGCAGCCAGGCGCGGCTGCAGATGGACCTCGAGCAGCGCGAACGCTCTCCCGGGGCACCGCTGACCGTGATCCTCCTCGACCTCAACGGCTTCAAGCGCTACAACGACTCCTTCGGGCATCCCGCCGGCGACAAGATGCTGGCGATGCTGGGCAGGCGGCTGGGAGCGGCTTTGGGCTCAGAGGCGACCGGGTACCGCCTCGGCGGCGACGAGTTCCTGATCCTGGCCGAGGGCGGCCTGGTCGACCGCGGCATCGACGAGCGCGGCGCCCTCGCGGCCCGCTGCGGCGAAGCGCTCACCTCGAAGGGAAGCGGCTTCGACCTCAGCGCGGCTTGGGGAATCGCCTCGGTGCCGGAGGAGGCGGACTCGCCGGCGGAGGCGATGCAGCTCGCCGACGTGCGTATGTACGCGCAGAAGGAGTCGCGCCGGGTCTCATCGCCGCTGGCGATGCTGGAGCGCGAAGCCCTCGAGCAGCGTCAATAGGACTCGCGTCACCTCGGCCCGGCTCCGCGGCCGCTCGTCTCGCGCCAGCAGCATCGCCGCCTCATCGAGGGCGCCCATCAACAGGTGGGCGGTCGACTTGACCGGCAGGTCGCGAATCTCCCCGGCCTCGATCGCCGCCGAAAGGCTGGCTTCGATCAAGCCGAGTCCGTTGGCGGCGCCGATCTCGCGCCAGCGCTCCCAGCCCAGCACCGCGGGCGCGTCGTGGAGGGCGATCTGGCGCAGCTCCGGCTCGGCGCACTCGTCGAGGAACGCCTCCACCCCCGCCTTCATCGCCTCCAGCGGGCTGTGCAGCTCGGAGCCGAGGACCACCCGGGCCACCCGTTCGGTCGATTCGGCCTCGATCCGCCCGTAAACCGCCTCCAGCAAGCTGGCCTTGTCGCCGAACTGGTGGTAGAGGGCACCGCGGGTTACGCCGGCCGCGCGCACGATCTCCTCGGTGCCGACGTCGTCGTACCCGCGCTCGGTGAAGAGTTCGCGGGCGGCGGCGATGAGCGCATCGCGGGTCGCCTGGGTCCGCTCGGCTTGCGTCCGACGTTCAGCCATCCTTGCCGCCCCGAGAAAGCCGCCCAAGCCTTTTACGATTGATTTGTGTTACATGCATGCAGTATGTATGTTAGAGGACGACGACCGACGAAGGAGGGCATCGTGACGGACCAGCGCAAGGACGTTCAACTTCCCCAGGGAACAATCCGCTACCGCGAGGCGGGCGAGGGTAAGCCGATCGTCTTCGTCCACGGGTACCTGGTCGACGGCCATCTCTGGGACGGGGTGGTCGATCGCCTCTCCGACCGTTTCCGCTGCATAGCCCCCGACTGGCCCCTCGCGGCCCACCAGGTCGCGATGAACCGGGACGCGGACCTCTCCCCTCCCGGCATCGCGCGGCTGATCGCCGATTTCCTCAGCAAGCTGGAACTCGAGGACGTGACGATTGTCGGCAACGACTCCGGCGGAGCGATGTCGCAGGTCCTGGTGACCAGCCATCCCGACCGGGTCGGGCGCTTGGTCCTGACCAACTGCGACACCCACGAGAACTTCCCGCCGGGGATCTTCAAGGCGATGCCGCCGCTGGCGAAGCTGCCCGGCGGGATGTTCCTGCTCTCGGCCCCGTTCCGGATCGGGGCCGTCGCCCGGCGCGCCTTCGCTCCTTTCGCCAAGACGAAGATCCCTGACAACCTGATCGCCTCCTGGATGAAGCCGGCGACGTCCGACTCCGGGGTGATGCGGGACGCCGCCAAGGTCACCGCCGGTATGAACAAGCGCCACACGCTGGCCGCGGCCGAGAGGCTGCGCGGCTCCCAGCTGCCGATCCTCCTCGCCTGGGCGCCCGGGGACAAGTACTTCCCGATCAGCTACGCGGAACGCCTGGCAGGCGAAGCCGGCAACGCGAAGCTGGTGCGGATCCCGGACGCGAAAACGTTCGTCGCGCTCGATCAGCCGGCGCGGTTGGCCGAGGAGATCGCCGACTTTGCGGCTTCCCCCTGAACGCCCGAACGAACAAACGTTCCCAAACAATCGCAAAGAGCATATTTTTCGTCCGACGGGCGGGGTGAAACTTCCACAACCCCCTACAGGAGGACGGAGCGCGATGTCCAAGCAGATCTTCGACCAGGATCGCCCCCGCAGCACCATGGCCCAGCGCCTCGACGAAGCCTTCGCCGGCTGCGACGAGTGGACCGTGATCGCGGCCCCCCGCCGCCGCAGCACCCTCGACTTCACCCCCACCGCCGCCCGCGCCGCGCGTATCTTCGACGGCGCGGCTTTGCTGCAAACGGAGGAAGCCGAAGCGCTGTAGAAGTCTCAGCGCCGCTTCGGGTCGTCGAAGCTCATGATGAGCTTGGAGACCTGATCCACTCCCAGGCCGCCGACCAGGAACATCGTCACCACGCCGAGTTCCCCGCCTCCCCCCAGCGCCATCACGGCTGCGCAAGCTGCGCTGGTGATCACGACCACCGCGGCAAGAGCCAGGGTCACCGCTTTGCGCTCACTCATGCCTCTGCTCCTTCGCTAGTAACTGCAGACAACAACATTACAACAACTGCGAAGACGACTCCGCCCAATCCTCCAGCCACGGTGGCCTCTCGAATTCGCTGCTCGTCCGCCCCAGAGAGGGACGGCCTGGCATGAGCCAGGAATCCGCAAACGGCAATCGCGGCAGCCATAAACCCGGCGCCAGTAGCCCAATCGCTCGTCAGGGTCGCAATGACCACGACCGCGACCCTAGACGGCAAATCCGCACGTGTTGCGCGCGGATCGTGCCGTTAGTGGAACGGCTTGCTCAGGTCTCCTGGTACAGCGGGCCGTCGCCGCCCTCGGGCAACGTCAGGCGGCCGCCCTTGGCGGTGATCGCGCCGCACTGGACGCAGTTGGAGGCGGTGACGTGGACGTCGACCTCCGCGGCGCCGTTCTCCAGCTGGTCCTCGGGGATCTCGTAGACCTGGGCCGGGCACATCGAGACCCAGGTCTGGGCGATCTCGCGGGGGACGTGGGTCTGGATGCGGACGTGGTTGGGCGCGTCGTCGCGGGTGGCGTTGCCGGAGAGGAAGACCGAGTCCAGCTTGTTGAAGGTGACCTCGTTGTCGGGCTTGGGGTACCGCTCTGAGGCGTTGCCGACGAACACGGCCGGCTCGGCGTTGTTCTCGACCCTCATGTGGCCAGGCGGGAAGCTGCCTTTGCTGGCCACCAGCGCGTTGGCGATGATCCCGCCTTTGATCAGCCCCTTGGTCAGGGGCTGCTTCATGTTGCGGGACTTGTAGAGGTCCCTCTCGATCTCCGAGTTGCGGATCATCGCGTCGTAGCTTTCGAAGTTGACCGAGTCAATGTCCTTCTTCAGCGCCTCGACGATCGCTTCCGCCGCGAACATCCCGGCGTGCATCGCGTAGTGGACGCCCGCCAGCTCGGCGATGTTGACCATCCCGGCGTTGTCGCCGGCGACGAGCATGCCCGGCACTGAGAAGCGCTTCGGCAGGGCCCAATAACCACCGGAGGGGATCGTCTTCGCGCCCCAACCGACGCGCTTGCCGCCCTCGATGATCTTGGCGATGAAGGGGTGCTGCTTGAAGCGCTGAAGCTCGTCGTGGACCGAGAAGGTGGCGTCGGTCGTGTCGAGCCCGACAACGAGGCCGAAACAGACCTTGTCCTCGCCCATCGGGTAGATGAAGCTGCCGCCGGCCTCCTTGTACCTGCCGCTCCAACGCAGCGGCCAGCCAAGCGTGTGGATGACTCTGTCGAGGGGCTCCGGAACCTCCCAGATCTCCTTCACGCCGAGCTCCCATGCCTGCGGATCGGAGCCCTCGCGCATGCCGAAGTAGTCGTAGGCGGCGTAGGTGAGGTGGCCGATCGTGCCCTCGGCCAGCACCGTCGCCTTCGCGACGACGTCGGAGCCGGGCTCGAAGTTGCCAAGCTCTTCGCCCTCCTTGCCGCGGCCGCGGTCGCCGGAGCGGACGCCGCGGACGATCCTGTCCTCAACCAGCAGCTTGGTCGCGGCGGTCTCGGTGAGGATGTAGACGCCAGCCTCTTCGGCTTTTTCGGCGAGGAAGCGGCCGAGCTTGGAGACCGACATCGTGTAGGTCCCCTCTTTGCGGAAGTTGGGCGGCGGCGGCTTCAGCGGGAAGGCTTTGCTCTTGGTGAGAAAGTACGTCGCGTCCTTCGTCACCTCCTGGTAGACCGGCGGCCACTCGGCCGGCGGCAGGTCCGGGAACAGCCGTTCCATCGCCGAGGGATCAACGTTGGCGCCGGAGAGCAGGTGGGCGCCGGCGACTTTGCCCTTCTCGATCACCGCGACCGGGACTTCGCCCAGCTTCTCGGTCAACTCCGGCTCATCCTCAAGCAGCTGCATGAGCTTGTTCGCGCAGGCGAGGCCGGCGGGGCCGCCGCCGACGATCGCGATGCCGACCTCGATGCGCTCGTCCTCAGGATCGGTCGGCGCGGCGATCACGTCGGCGCTCTCGAAAGGCGGGGGGTAGTCGATCGGTCTAACAGCCGGCATCTCTCTTCAACTCCTATCGCGTCGGGTGGGACGAACAAGGGGGCCCGGAGGGCCCCGAGTCGCTCAGCCGCCCTTCTTGGCCTTGATCGCCTCGGTCAGCTTGGGGACGATCTTGTGGAGATCGCCTACCACGCCGAGGTCCGAGAACTCGAAGATCGGCGCGTTCGGGTCCTTGTTGATCGCGAGGATGTTCTCCGAGTTCTGCATCCCGACCTTGTGCTGGATCGCCCCGGAGACGCCGGCGGCGAGGTACAGCTTCGGCGCCACCGTCTTCCCGGTCTGGCCGATCTGGGCCGCGTAGGGGTACCAGCCGGCGTCGACCACGGCGCGGGTCGCGGCGACGGCACCGCCCATCGACTCGGCGAGCTCCTCGCAGAGCCCGAAGCCCTCTTTGGCGCCGAGGCCGCGGCCACCGCCGACGAGGATGTCAGCGTCCTCGATGTTGACGTCGGCGCCGCGCTGCTCGCCGCGCTGCACCAGCTTCGCCTTGCTCGACCACTCCGACAGCTCGACGTCGACGTCGACGACCTCGGCCGTCCCACCCGACTCCTTGGCGTCGAAGGCGTTGAGGCGGCCGATGATGATGCCGGGCTCGGAGACGTAGCCGACGTCGGCGATCTCGGAGTCCTGCAGGATCGGCCGCTCGACGACCAGCTTGCCGCCGTCGACCTTGACCGCGGTGACCTCCATCGTCACGCCGGCGTTGAGGCGGGCGGTGAGGCCGGCGCCGATCTCGAAGCCGAGCAGGCCGCCGCCGAACAGCGCGTAGGAGATGCCCTCGTCCTGTATCACCTTCGCCATCGCGTCGACGATCGGCTGAGCCAGACCCTCGGGCACGCTCTTGGCCCGGTAGACCTTGGCGGCACCGTAGTTGCCGAGCGAAGCGCAGGCGTCGTCGGCGACCTCGCCGACGACCAGCGCGGCGGCCTCGCCGCCGACTTCGCCGGCCAGCTTGGCGGCCTCGGAGATCGCCCCGAGCGAGTTCTTGTTGAAGTTGCCCTCGTCGTCGTGGAGGGCGTAAACCAGGATCCCTGCCATCTAAATCAGCTTCCTCTCGTCCAGCCACGCGACGATCTTTTCGACCGTCTCATTGGTGTCCTCGTCCTCGATGATCTCGCCCGCTTCCTTCGCCGGCGGCGGGTTCAGCCCCAGGACCTTGGTCTTCGAGCCGCCCTCGCCGACCTGGCCGGCCTCGATGCCGACATCGCCGGTCGCCTTCGAGTCGAGCGGTTTCTTTTTCGCGCCCATGATCGCTTTCAGGCTCGGGTAGCGGGGCTCGTTGATCGCGTCGCCGACGCTGATCACGGCCGGCAGCTCGACCTCGACGGTGTCGTAGCCGTACTCGGCCTGGCGCTCGCAGCGCAGCTTGCCGTCGCTGACGTCGATCTGGATCACCTGGGTCAGCGAAGGCATCCTCAGGTGGTCGGCGACGACCGCGCCGATCGTGTAGCACTCGCCGTCGTCCGACTGCTGGCCCAGCAGGACCAGGTCGGGGCTCTCCGACTCGAGCACCTTCGCCAGCGCGTAACCGGTCGCGCAGACGTCGGAGCCGGCCAGCGCCTCGTCGGAGAGGTGGACCGAGCGATCGGCGCCGAGGGCGACGGCCTTGTGCAGAGCGCGGACAGCCGAGTCCGGCCCCATCGTCACCGCCACGACCTCCTCGACCGGGATCGCGCCACCCTCCTTGATCTGCATCGCCGCCTCGAGGGCGTGCGTGTCGAAGGGGTTGAGATTTTTCTCGCCGCCGCGGTCCAGCCGCATCGTGTTCGGATCGATGCGCTTCTGAACGGCGGCGTCCGGGACCTCCTTGACCAGGACGCAGATCTTCAAAACAAAGCCTCCTTGGGGACGGTTCTCAGGTCTTCGCGGGGCGCGATATTAACGCGTGCCGGCGGTTGACTGACGAGTCAATCAGGATGATACCTGGATCGGACGGACCTATGCACCGATCCGTGTCAAATGTCACGCAGGCGCGCTGCGGCGCCGTTCGGCGCTCAGTCTTCGGCGTGGCGGGCGGTGGCCCGCGCCTGGATGAACTCGACGATGTCGTCGGTTCCGGCGCCGGGGGTGAAGACCTCGGCGACGCCGAGGTTCTTCAACTCGGGGATGTCGTCGGCGGGGATCGTGCCGCCGACGGTGACGAGGACGTCGTCCACCCCCTGGGCCTGGAGCAGCTCGACCACTTTCGGCACCAGGGTCATGTGCGCCCCCGAGAGGATCGAGAGGCCGACCGCGTCGGCGTCCTCCTGGATCACCGTCTCGGCGATCTGCTCGGGCGTCTGGTGCAGGCCGGTGTAGATGACCTCCATGCCGGCGTCGCGCAGGGCACGGGCGATGATCTTGGCGCCGCGGTCGTGCCCGTCGAGGCCAGGCTTGGCGACGACGACGCGGATCTTGCGGGCGGTTGCTGCCTCCATTGCGGCCGAAACCCTAGCGCGGCGCGAACTGCATCAACTTCTCCACCTGCTGGATAGTCAAGTTGATGCAGTTCGGGAGTTAGGGGCGGACGCGCAGGCGGCGGGGCGGCGGGAGGCGGCGGCGGGCGGCGACCCGGGTGGCGCCGAAGCCGGCAACGGTGGCGAGGAAGGTGACGGCGAGGGCGACGAGGCGGCGCCCGAGCCGCTCGAAGCGCAGGGTCTGCCAGCCCTCGTCGCGGGCGATCGCGGTGAGCGGCGGGTCGGGGTTGACGGCGACGGGGTTGCCGACCGCGCGCAGCATCGGCAGGTCCGAGAGCGAGTCGGAGTAGGCGTAGGACTCGGCCAGATCGATCGCGTGGTGGGCTGCGAATTCCCGCATCGCCTCGACCTTGCCCTCGCCGTAGACGAAGGGGCCGTCGAGGCGGCCGGTGAAGTTGCCCTCGGCGTCGACCTCATAGCGGGTGCCGATGCCGCCGTCCATGCCGAGGACGTGGGCGAGCTGCCCGACGACGCCGTTGCCGGCGGCGCTGACGATGAAGGTCGGGCGGCCGGCGTCCTGGTGGGCGTAGACCTCCTCCAGCATCTGCGGAAAGACCCGCGGCAGGATCGCCGCCATCACTTCCGGTCCCATCCGGTCGACCGTCTTCTCCGGGACCCCGGCGATCAGCTCGCGAGCCACCTTCAGCACCTCGGCGGTGCGCTCGTCGGTCGTGCCGCGGAGGCGGTAGCGCAGGTGCTCCCATCCCCAGCTGACGAGCAACCGCCGCCCGACGATCCCCTGTTTGGCGGCGATGCGGGCGAACTGCATCCCGCTCGACCCCGCCATCAGGGTCTTGTCGAGGTCGAAGAATGCCGCAGCCCGTTTCGGCTGCTCGGGCTGCGGCATCCGGGATCAGCCTCCGTTGACCTCGACGACGATCGCGTCTCCCTGTCCGCCGCCGGAGCAGATCGCGGCGACGCCGAGGCCTCCGCCGCGGCGGCGCAGCTCGTGGACGAGGGCGCCGACGATGCGAGCGCCAGAGGCTCCGATCGGGTGGCCGAGGGCGATCGCGCCGCCGTTGACGTTGACCTTCTCCTCATCGACGCCCAGCATCCGCACCGAGTTGAGGGCGACGGAGGCGAAGGCCTCGTTGATCTCCCAGAGGTCGACGTCCTCGGGGCTCTTGCCGATCTTCTCCAGCGCCTGCTTGGCGGCGTTGGCCGGGGTTTTGGCCAGGTAGGGGAAGTCGTCGGCGACGGTGCCGTAGGAAAGGATCCGCGCCAGCGGGGTCTTGCCCTGCTGCTCGGCCCACTCCTCGGAGGCGACGACGATCGCGCCGGCGCCGTCGTTGACCCCGGGGGCGTTGCCGGCGGTGTGGGTGGCGTCCTCGCCGCCGATCGCCTTCAGCTTCGCGAGCGTCTCCAGGGTGGTGCCGGGGCGGATCGCCTCGTCAGCCTCGACCGTGTTCTCGCCCTTACGCGACTTGACGGTGACGCCGACGATCTCCTCGGCGAGCCGGCCGGCTTCGGTCGCCTCGTGGGCGAGGCGGTGCGAGCGCTCGGCGAAGCGGTCCATGTCGACGCGGGTGATCTCGAGCTCGTTGGAGACCTCGCTCGCCTCGTTGATCATCTGCTTCTCGGTGAAGGGGTTGGTGAGGCCGTCGTGGGTCATCGCGTCGAGCGCCTTGACGTCGCCCATCCGGAAGCCGAAGCGGGCGTTCGGCAGCAGGTAGGGGGCCTGGCTCATCGACTCCATGCCACCGGTGACGGCGACGTCGGCGTCGCCGGCGCGGATCGCCATGTCGGCGAGACCGAGCGAGCGCATGCCGGAGGCGCAGACCTTGTTGATCGTCTCCGAGGGGACCTCCTTCGGGATCCCGCCCTTGATCTGGGCCTGGCGCGAGGGGATCTGGCCCTGGCCGGCCTGCAGCACCTGGCCGAAGACGACCTGCTCGACCTGCTCGGGAGCGACGCCGGAGCGGTCGAGGGCGGCCTCGATCACGGTGCCGCCGAGGTCGGTGGCGTCGAGGGAGGAGAGACCGCCGCCCATCTTGCCGAAGGGCGTGCGCGCGGTTCCGAGAATCACTGAGCTGGGCATCTACTGGCTTTCCTTTCCGAAGTTCGCCAGGCCCGACCCCCCTGGGTCGAGTCCAGCGGATGACGATACCGACAGGGCATAGACTCGCGGCCGATGGAGGTCGCTGTGAAGCAAGCCGAGCTGGGCGATTTCGAGGCCGATCTTCTGGTGGTCGGCCTCCTCCAGGGGGCGAATCTGCCGGCGCCCGTCGCGACCGCCGCCGGAGCTGACGACACCGAAGCCGGCTTCAAGAAGCTCGCGCTGCTGCGACCTGACGAATTCCCATCGGTCCTGGTGGTGGGCCTCGGTGATCGCGACGAGCTCGACCCCGAGCGTCTGCGTGTCGCCGCCGCCGTCGCCGCCAAGGAGGCCGGGCGACTGCAAGCATCCTCGCTCGCCTGGGTGCTGCCCGAGGCCGGTGACGACGCGGCTGCCGCCCTCGTCACTGGGACGATCCTCGCCTCGTATCGCTTCGAGCGCTTCAAGTCCAAGAGTGACGAGGAAGCCCCGCGCCTGGATTCGCTGACGCTGTTGGGGCCAGCCGAGCTCGGGGATGCCGTCGAGACGGCGCGCATCGCCGCCGAGGCGCAGAACCGGGCCCGGGACCTGCAGAACACGCCCGCCAACGTCGCCACCCCCAGCTTCCTTGCCGCGCGGGCGGAGGAGATCGCCGCCGGCTCCGGCGCGCTCAGCGTCGAGATCCTCGGCCGGCCCGAGCTGGAAGAGAAGGGGATGGGTGGCGTGCTCGCGGTCAGCCAGGGCAGCGTGGAGGAGCCGAAGCTGATCGTCCTGCGCTACTCCGGCGGCGGCACGGGCCCGACCCTCGGCCTCGTCGGCAAGGGCGTCACCTTCGACACCGGCGGGATCTCGCTGAAGCCGGGAGCCGGCATGCAGGAGATGAAGATGGACATGTCGGGCGCCGCCGCTGTGCTCGAGACCGTCGCCGCGATCGCCGCGCTGGAGCTGCCCTTGGAGCTCGTCGCCGTCGTCCCCTCGACCGAGAACATGCCCTCGGGAACGGCGATCAAGCCCGGCGACGTCATCACCCAGTACAACGGGGTGACGGTCGAGGTCAACAACACCGACGCCGAGGGAAGGCTGATCCTCGCCGACGCCCTCGCCTACGCGATCGAGCTCGGCGCGGAGCGGGTCGTCGACATCGCGACCCTGACCGGCGCGGTGGAGATCGCCCTCGGCTCGACCTACGCCGGCCTGGTCTCCAACGACGACCAGCTCGCCGCCGCGGTCGCCCGCGCCAGCGAGACCAGCGGCGAGCTGTCCTGGCGCCTGCCGCTGCACCCCGAGTACAAGGAGCTGATGAAGGGCACCGTCGCCGACCTCTCCAACCTCGGCAAGAAGCGCAAGGCCGGGACGATCACCGCCGCCTCCTTCCTCGAGGAGTTCGTCGGCGAGACGCCCTGGGCGCACCTCGACATCGCCGGCAGCGCCTGGGACGTCGGCCGCGAGTACGTCGGCAACGGCGCCAACGGCTTCGGCGTGCGGCTCCTGGTCGAGCTCGCCCGCCGGCACGCCGCCTAACCCTCCCCCAGGATCATGCAGGTGGCGATGCCGTGGGCGAGCAGCTTGCCGCTGTCGGCCGCGGTCAGCGTCGCCTCGGAAGTGGCCTGCTTGCGGCCCCGATAGAGGACATTCGCCTCGCAGAGGACGCGGCCGGTGTCGCGGGTGAGCGGGCGGACGAACTTCGCCTCCAGCCCGAGCGAGGTGTAGGCGGCTCCGGCCGGCAGGGTCGTGTGGACGGCGCAGCCGAGGGCCGAGTCGAGCAGGGTCGCGGCGTAGCCGCCGTGGACGACCCCGATCGGGTTGTAGTGCTCCTCGCCCGGTTCGCCCTCGAAGACCACCCTTCCCTCCTCCAGCTCGACCGGCCGCAGCCGCATCGTCACGGCGATCGGCGGCGGCGGCATCCTGCCGGTGACGACCGCCGTCATGTACTCCATCCCGGTCATCGTCGCCCCGTCGGCAGCCGTCGCCACCGGGTCCTGCCAGACCAGCGTGCGGCTGCGGGAATTGCCGGGGTCGGTGACGGCGAAGGCTTCCGCGACCTCCGCCGCCGATCCCTCGGGCGCCGTGATCACGCCGTTGTCGCTCACCTGACCTCCAGCCTCCGCACGTCCGCCGTCCGCCTTGGCCGCGGCAGGCTCGCCGGGTAGTGCAGGTCGGCGCTGATCTCCGCCTCGCTGATCGCGATCCGCGGACCCTGGGGGCGCCGGTGCTGCCTGTGTCGTGGGATCAGCCTCATCTGAGGGCCTCCATTCGGCTCGGTTGCATGAAGCAACTCTGGACGGCGCGAGCCTACCGCAAGTCAGTTGCTTGATGCAACTCAGTGTGCGAAGATTCACACGTGCTGCATCGCGACTACCCCGGCCTCGACTGCTCCGTTGCCAAAGCGCTCGAGGTGATCGGCGAGCGCTGGTCGCTGCTGATCGTGCGGGCGGTGATGCACGGCAACCGCCGCTTCGGCGAGATGCAGGAGTCCCTCGGGATCGCCCGCAACGTCCTCTCGGCCCGCCTCCAGCGCTTGGTCGACGAGGACATCCTCGAACGCCGGGCCTACCAGGAAAGCCCGCCGCGTTACGAGTACTTCCTGACCCAGAAGGGCCTCGACCTCTGGCCGGCCCTGATCGCCCTCCTGCACTGGGGCGACCGCTACTCCCCCAGCCCCGAGGGCCGACGACGCCTGATCGTCCACAAGGAGTGCGGCGGCACGGTCAGCGAGCGGGGGGTCTGCGAAAGCTGCGGCAAGGTGCTGACGGCGCGGGACGCGAAGCAGGTGCCGGGGCCTGGGGCCGCAGTGCCCGAAGGCAAGTCAGCGGCGGTCGCCTAACCCTTCTCTTCGGCTTCCTGCCGGCGAATCTCGTCCGCCAGAACGATGTACTCCTCGACCATGTTCCGGTCCTTCGGTCGGTTGGCCGCGCGCTTCATCGCAATCAGGTGGTCGATCGACGCAACCCGAACCTCAGAGTCGGCGACCGTAGTGACGACGGCTTTCTCCCGGAGACCGTCGTAGCCACCGCTGCCTTCCACGTCACCGAGAATGTCGAACTTGCCATATGCAGTGTCGAAGGTGAAGTTGGCTCCGTTCTCAAGCGTCTTCACATCGAGCAGGAAGGGCAGGTCGACCGGAGCACCTCTAAGGGTCACTTCGAGATCCCGCAGCGCTTCGACGAGTCGCTCCAGGTTCGCGCGGTCGCGTGCATAGGCCACGTCGAGGTCATAGGTCGGATAGGCCGATCCCTGCGCCAATCCGGCCACTCCCCCAATGACGACGAAATCGACGCCGTGCTTGTTCAGAGTTCCCAAGAGGGAACCGAGGTCGAGTTTGGGATCCGCGGGGTCGGAGGGAGCCATCGCCATGACTAAAGCTCCCGACCCCTCGACCTCTCCCCCCCTCGACGGGCAACTCCGCGATTTTCGCGAACGAAGTCCGCAAAGTCCATACCTCTGTTCACGCGCTGCTCGGGGCTGAACCGCAGATTCTCCTGGTTGAGAGTTCGATCGATACCCCAATCCCGAGGCGACGTCGCAAGCACCAGGTCCTCGCCCATCAGGCGGAGCAGCTCCGCCAGCGTCCTCACGGTCGGCGATCCGCGTTCCTGCTCGATGCGGGAGATCGCGGATTGCGTCGTTCCGGCTCGGATGGCCAGGCGCTCCTGGCTGAGGCCGTGGCGGATCCGGGCTTCCCGCAACAGTCGTCCTGGTTCGAGTTCCATAGCGTATTAGCGATTATCGCATAAACGAGTTGCCTTCCGATCAGCTAGTTTTCAGGCAACAGGGCAACGAGGAGGAACCAATGGCGACGGCGGCAGAGCTCCAGGTCAAAGACAAGATCTTCATCGGCGGTGAGTGGGTCGAGACGAGCGGCGGCGAGCCGATCGAGGTGGTGAACCCGACCACCGAGGAGGTGATCGGGACGATCCCGGGCTGCTCGCCCGCGGACGCCGACCGCGCCGTCGCCGCCGCTCGCGAGGCCTTCGAGGCCTGGTCCCGGACCCCCCGCGAGGAGCGCGCCCGCCGCATCGCCGCGATCGCCGAGGGGCTGAACGAGCGCGGCGACGAGATCGCGGCGACGATCACGCAGGAGCTGGGGATGCCGCTGAAGCTGAGCCGGATCATCCAGGTCGGGCTGCCCGCCTCCCAGCTCGCCTCGATGCCGAAGCTGATGGAGGAGGTCGCCTGGGAGGAGGAGATCGGCAACTCGCGGGTGCTGCGCGAGCCGGTCGGCGTGCTCGGCGCGATCACCCCCTGGAACTATCCGCTGAACCAGATCGCCGCCAAGGTCGGCCCCGCCCTCGCCGCCGGTTGCACCGTCGTCCTGAAGCCGAGCGAGGTGACGCCGCTGAACGCCTTCCTGCTCGCCGAGGTGATCGAGGCCGCCGGCCTGCCCGCCGGCGTCTTCAACCTGGTCACCGGCACCGGTCCCGTCGTCGGCGAGGCGATCGCCGCCCATCCCGGCGTCGACATGGTCTCCTTCACCGGCTCGACCCGCGCCGGCCGCCGCGTCTCCGAGCTCGCCGCGGCGAGCGTGAAGCCGGTGGCGATGGAGCTCGGCGGCAAGTCCCCGAACGTGATCCTCGACGACGCCGACCTCGAGAAGGCCGTGCCCGACGGCGTCGCCAAGTGCTTCCTCAACAGCGGCCAGACCTGCAGCGCCCTGACCCGGATGCTGGTCCCGCGCCAGCGGCTGGCCGAGGCCGAGGAGCTGGCGAAGGCGACGGCCGAGACCTTTGACCCCGGCGACCCCTTCGACCCCTCGACCCGGTTGGGGCCGCTCGTCTCCGACCTCCAGCGCGAGCGCGTCCGCGGCTACATCGAGAAGGGCGGCGAGGAGGGTGCCCGCCTGATCACCGGCGGCGCCGAGCCGCCCGAGGGCCTCGAGCGCGGCTACTTCGTCCGCCCCACGGTCTTCTCCGAGGTCGGCGCCGAGATGACGATCGGCCAGGAGGAGATCTTCGGCCCAGTGCTGGCGATCCAGCCCTACGAGGGCGAGGACGACGCGGTCCGCATCGCCAACTCGACCGAGTACGGCCTCGCCGGCGGCGTCTGGTCAGCCGACGGCGACCGCGCGGTCGCCGTCGCCCGCCGCATCCGCACGGGCCAGATCGAGATCAACGGCGGCGCCTTCAACCCCCTCGCCCCCTTCGGCGGCTACGGCCAGTCCGGCCACGGCCGCGAGAACGGCCGCTACGGGATCGAGGAGCTGCTGCAGGTCAAGAGCCTGCAGCTATAGAGCGTCGCCGCTACGGGTTGGCGAGCAGCTCGGCGACCGGCAGCTTGCGCGAGATCATTTCCTGTTCGTACATCCAATCGATCAGGTCTTCGGTGCGGGCGATGCTCACACGACCGGTCTCGGAGAGCAGGGGGAGGGTCGACCTGACTTCGTCCGCCCTCGCTCGAGGAGTGATTTTGGGGTTCCGTTCGCCATCGGATTCGAGCGTTTCGATGGCCGCTTTCGGGTTGCCGGTGGCCGCCACCGCCCCTTTGGCGAGAGCCGCTACGAGATGTTGCACCGTCTGGGGATTTTCCGCTGCCCAATCGTCCCTGGACACGAGCACCAGTTCTTCGTAGTCCGGGATTCCGAAGCTGCTCACGGGCTTCACGACCGGCTCGACCCCGTGGTCTCGAAGCTCGGCCCCCTCCATGTTCGTGGAGCCGCCGAAGATCGCGTCGGCGCGATTCAGCAACGAGGGAACCAGGTCGTTGCCGACGCTTTTGACTTTCACGTCGTCGAGGGTCAGGCCCCCTTGCGCGAGTACGACCTCGAGGAAGTCCTTCTGAAAGTCGAGGCCGGGGATCGCGATCGTCTTCCCCTTCAGGTCCGCGATGTCGTCGATCTCCGATTCCTTGGGCCAGATCAGCGCCGCGGTCGGCTGCGGCACAAAGCTGCTGAGGATGACGATCGGCGCTCCCCTCTCCCTCGCCAGCACGGCCTCGGGCCCATGGGCGACACCGACGTCGTCCTGACCTTTCACCACGTCCGGGATCGAGAGCTTCGGGGTAATGGGGCTGAGCGTGGTGACTTCGAGTCCGTCCTTGTTGAAGTAATCGCCCTCTTCAGCCATCGGGAAGGCGATCGCTTCGGCGGAGTCCCAGCCATCCATCGCCACAAACATGCTCCGGTCCTGTTTCTGGGGCGGAAGGGCCTTGACCGTCGTTTCCGCCGCCTGAGTCGAAGCGCCTTCCCCCTCGGTCTCGCCCCCGCTGCTGCCTCCACAGCCGGCGAGCAGAGACGTCAGCAGGGCAACGGCAATTAAGCAAGAAACTCTCATTACTCTCAGTCTATGTCACCCGAGCGGAGCGAGCATTCGTCCCCGCCTACGGGCCCTCCAAGTACTCGTTGGTGAAGAGCTCGGAGCGCGGCCACTGCTTCCGGATCAGCCCCTGTTCGTGCATCCAGTCGACGAGGTCGGCGGCCTGCGCCGGGTCGAGGTGACCGCTCGCTGAAAGGAGCGGAAGCGTTGCCCGGAGGGCGGCTTCGGTCTCTTTCGAGCTGAATTCGGGGCTGGATTCGTTGCTTTCCGCGATCACCCTGGCGGCGGCATCGGGATCGCTCACCGCATCGGCGATGCCACGAGCGGCCGTCGACATGAAGTCGCGGATCAGCTGCGGGTTCTCGGCCACATAGTCGCTTCGCCCTATCACCACCAGTTCGTCGTAAGCGGGAACGCCGAGGCTCTGGACCCGCCTGATCACCGGCCTCGCCCCCCGCGCTTCCAGCGCCGCCCCCTCCACGTTCCAGGCCCCACCGAAGATGGCGTCCGCTCGTCCGCTGGTCAGGGCGGGAACCAGGTCATACCCCACCCGCTTCAACTCCATGTCCGCGAGGGTCAACCCTGCACGCTCCAGCACCGTTTTCAGAAGCGCTTCCTGGAAGCGAACGCCGGGAATCGCGATCGTCTTCCCTTTGAGGTCGCCGACGCCGCGGATCCCCGAGCTCTTCAGCCAGATCATCGCCGCGGTCGGTTGCGGGAGCAGGCTTCCGACCACGACCAGCGGCATCCCTTTTTCCTTCGCCAAAAGGACCTGCGGCAGCTGCGCCAGGCCGAGGTCGTCAGTCCCGAAGGTCACATATGCCGCCGGGCGGTTGGGCCTGACCGGGCTGCCCACCCGGACGTCGAGCCTGAAGTCATCGAAATAGCCGCGTTTCTCGGCCAGCAAGAGGCCGACGTTCGCCGGCCCGATGCGTCCGTCGAGCGTCACTTCGACCGTTTCCGGCCACGGTTGATCGATGCCGGTCTCGGTCTCCGCGCCGCCCCCTCCACAACCGGTCAGGAGAGCCGCGACGAGCGCCAGGGCGATGAGCCGACCGCGAATCTTCATCGACCGGGTGCCGGAGAGCCGACCAGAGTCAGTGGAAATCGTTCGTGAACAGCGACGACGCCGGCGGACGGCTTTCGATCAGCCCTTCCTCGTCCATCCATTCGACGAGCCCTTCTGCTCGATCAGGGTCCATGTAGCCACTCGTTGACAGCAAGGGGAGGGTCGCCCGGACCTGGGCCTCCATCGCTTTGCGAGTCTGCGCGAGGTCCGGCCCGGGCGCCTTGACGATCGCCTTGACGGCGGCTTCGGGATGACCGACCGCGGCTTCCGTCCCGCGGGCCATCGCCGACATGAAGTCGCGAACCACCTCAGGGTTATCGGCCACCATCTCGGTTGGCGCTATCACCACGAGCTGTTCGTAGTCGGGGGCTCCCAGGTCTTTCACGCGGGTGATGACGGGTTCGAGACCGAGCGACTCGAGTTCGGCTCCCTCGAGGTTCCAGGAGACGCCGAAGATCGCGTCGGCGCTCCCGTCGAGCAGCTTCGACACCACTTCGTAGGCGACACTTTCGACCTGTACGTCGCCGCGGCTCAATCCCGCTTCCGCCAGGAGGTTCCAGAGCATGCGTTCCTGGTAGGGAATGCCCGGGACGGCGATCGTCTTCCCCTTCAGATCGGCGATGCCGTCGATCTTCGACCTCTTCAGCCAGATCATCGCGTCGGTCGGATGCGGGATCACGCTGCCGACGGCGACGATCGGCATCCCTTTTTCCTTGGCGATCGCGACCTGCGGCTGCTGCGCCAACGCGAAGTCGTCGGTGCCCTTGGCGACATAGCTCACCGGGCGGTTCTGTTCGAGCGGGTTGGCCACGGAAACGTCAAGACCGACGTCCTCGAAATAGCCACGCTGATCCGCCATCAGGAGCCCTATGTTCTGCGGCCCCTCGAGGCTGTCGAGCGATACCAGCAGTTCCGGCGGAGCCGGATGGGTCTCAGTCACCTCCGTCCGCGTCTCGGCGACTTCAGTGGTTTCGCCGCCTCCGCCGCATCCCGATATGCCAACAGCGACCAGCGCCATTGCTGCACCCCATCGAAGCTTCATTACTCAACAGTAATTGGCCTGCAGGCGGCTTGCCGCTCGAAAATCTGTCGATCTGCGGGAAGAGACGCTAGGGGCTCGGTAAAAAGGCGTTGGTAAGCAGTTCGGAGGCGGGGGGCTCCCCTTCGATCAGCCCTTCATCGTGCATCCAGTCGACGAGCCCTTGTGCCCGGTCCGGGTCCATGTAGCCGCTGGTGGAGAACAGGGGCAGCGCTGCCCCGATCTGGGCTTCCATCGATTCACGACTGGACGCGAGGTCCGCGTAATCCACGATCGTGTTGGCGACCGCCTTGGGATGCCCGACCGCGGTGGCCATGGCACGGGAGAAGACCGACATGAAGTCACGAACCAGCTGAGGATCCTCGGCAACCAGTTTGGTTGGAGCTATCACCACGAGCCCTTCGTAGTCGGGGACACCCAGGTCCTGCACCTTGGTGATGACCGGTTCGACACCGCGCGACTTCAGCTCGACTCCGTCGATGGTCCACGAAGCGGTGAAGATCGCGTCGGCGGGCCCGTCGAGCAGCGCCGGCACGAGGTCGTAGCCGACCCTCTCGACCTTTACGTCGGAGCGGTTCAGCCCCGCCCGCGCCAACAGGAACCGAAGCATACGTTCCTGGTACGGAATGCCCGGAACCGCGATCGTCTTCCCCTTCAGATCGGCGATACCACCGATCTCTGACCTCTTCAGCCAGATCATCGCGTCGGTCGGATGGGGGATCACGCTTCCCACGGCGACGATCGGCATCCCTTTTTCCCTTGCAATAGCGACCTGTGGCTGCTGCACCAGGCCGAAATCGTCGGTTCCCTTGGCGACATAGCTCACCGGCCGGTTCGGTTCGAGCGGGTTGGCGAACCAGACGCCGAGGCCGGCGTCCTTGAAGTAGCCGCGCCTCTTGGCCATCAGCACGCCTATGTTCTGGGGCCCCTCGCGGCTATCGAGCGAGACCCGCAATCTACGCGAACCCGCCTGCCCCCCGGTCGCCTCCGACCGCGTCTCGGCGACTTCCGTGGCTTCAGCGCCTTCCGTGGCTTCGCCGCCGCCCGTCGCTTCGCCGCCTCCGCCGCATCCCGATATGCCAACAGCGACCAGCGCCATTGCTGCACCCCATCGAAGCTTCATTACTCAACAGTAATTGGCCTTCAGGCGGCTTGCCTCTCGAAAAGCTGGCGTTGTGAGAGACACCCGCTGTTACGACTTGGGCGTTGCCGATATCGCACCCTTTTCACGGGTGGACACCTGGGCCGCGCGGCCGACCTTCTCGCCGATCCCGAAGTGGGCGCAGATCGTCAGCTCGTGCTCGCGGCGCAGGGGGCGGTTCGGGTCGACGACGGGGGCGCTGCGGATCGCGTCGCCCTCCTGGGCCACCCAGACGCCGAAGGGTGCGCCGGCGCAATTGGAGAACGGGAGGGCGACGACCCGGACGCGGCGGCGCCGGCCAAGGCGGGCGATCAGCCAGGCGGGTTCGCCGCTCTCGACGTCGACGTAGAGGCCCAGTACCTGACCGACGGAATCGCAGCCCAGCTCGGCGAGCTCAGCCCCCAGCCAGCCCATCGCCTCGGCGGCCGAAGGTCGCTCCGGCTCAGCCATCGACGTGTTTCTCCAGCAGCTCGCCGGCCGCCGTCGCCGGGTCAATCTCCCGCCGCACCACCCGTTCGAGCAGCTCCGCCGTCCCCGGGTCCTCGGAGACCGTCTGCTCGAGGCGGCGGCGCATCCGCGAGCTGGCGATGCCGAGGACCTCGCTGCGGAGGTTGCGCGCGCGCCGCTCGGCGAGCGTCCCGGCCTGTTCGATGAATTTTCGGTGCGCGTCGATTTGCGCGGCCAACTCGTCGACCCCCTCGCCGCGGGCGGCCTCGGTGCGGAGGATCGGCACTTTCCAACCCTCCGGGTCCTGCGAGAGGGCGAGGACGCCGCGAACCTCGCGGACCATCGTGTCGGTCATCGGATGGTCGGCCTTGTTGACGACGATCACGTCGGGGATCTCCATCACCCCCGCCTTCAGCGCCTGGATCGAGTCGCCCGAGCCCGGCATCAGCGCGAGGACGATCGTGTCGGCGTGGTCGACGATGTCGATCTCGGCCTGGCCGACGCCGACGGTCTCGATCAGGACGTCGTCTTTGCCGGCGGCGTCCATGATCAGCGCCACCTGCAGCGCCGCCTCGGAGAGGCCGCCGAGGGCGCCGCGCGAGGCCATCGAGCGGATGAAGACGCCGGGGTCGAGGAAGTGGTCGGTGAGCCGGATCCGGTCGCCGAGCAGGGCGCCGCGGGTGAAGGGGCTCGACGGGTCGATCGAGAGCACCGCGACCTCGCGCTCGGCCTTGCGCAGCTCGCCGGTGAGGGCACCGATCAGGGTGCTCTTCCCCACCCCCGGCGGCCCCGTGAAGCCGATGATGCGGGCCTTGCCGGTGCGCGGGTAGACCTCGCGCACGAGCTCCCAGCCGGCCGGATCGTCGGACTCGATCAGCGTGATCGCCCGCGCCAGGGCGCGCTTTTCCCCGGCGACCAGACGCTCGGCGAGGGAGGCGGTTTTGGCGGCGTCGGGCAAGCGTCGCCCAGTGTAAGTGGCAGCCTCTAAAGTTGCCCCGCCGTGCTCCGCTTCCTGGCCCGCAACCGGATGCTGACCCCGCGCTACGCGCGGCTCTTCTGGCGTTACCTCTGGCGACGCCTGCTGACGCCGGCCGGCCGGCGCTGGCGCTCCAACGGTCCCTTCTTCCTCGGCAAGGGGCTGGAACTGATGATCGAGCCGCGTGGCCAGATCCGCTTCGGCCGCTTCGTCTGGATCGGCGACGGGACCAAGATCCGCTGCCACGAGGGGGTCGTCGAGATCGGCTCCAAGACGGTGATGGGCCAGGAGTGCACGATCTCCGCCTATCAGCGGGTGCGGATCGGTGAGGAGTGCGTGATCGCCGACCGGGCGATGTTCATCGACTTCGACCATGGCGTCGTCGAGGTCGAGCGGCCGATTCGCCTCCAGGGCATCTACAAGCGCGACGTCGAGGTCGGCAACAACGTCTGGGTCGGTTACGGCGCCTGCATCCTCCGCGGCGTCAGCGTCGGCGACAACTCGGTTATCGGCACCAACTCGGTCGTCACCAAGGACGTCCCAGCCAACGCCGTCGTCGGCGGCATTCCCGCCCGGATCATCCGCATGCGCGAGGCACCGCGGGGGCTGCGCTGGAAGCACCCAGTCGAACCGGACCCCAAGGCCTGGACGACGATGCGGCCCCTGAAGCTCGCGGGACACGGCGAGTAGACCACCGGCGTCGGTAATCAGGCCGGCGCGATGCCGGTCCTGGCGAAGTCGTGGCCGACGAAGAGGAGTGATCGATCAGACCGGAACTTCTTATCTGCAAGAAGTCCATCAGGTTTGAAATGTATTGTCTGGCTGACAATGAACCGTTTGCGGAACAGTGCCTGCATGGGCCCCGACGGGAGACTTCGATCGGAGGAGGTCGCGGTCAAGTTCGGGCGCAATCTCTTTCGCTGCCGCCGCCGCGCGGCGATGTCGCAGGAAGAGCTGGGAGCGCTCGCCTCCCTGCACCGGACAGAGATCGGGATGCTCGAGCATGGCACCCGCTTGGCCCGCGTCGACACCCTGATGAAGCTCGCCGGCGCCCTCTCGATCTCGCCGCTGGAGCTGCTCGACGGGATTCACTGGACCCCGGCGAGCAGCGCCGAGGGCAGCTTCACGATCAGCGACCGCAGCCTCGCCCGCCGGCGGCGGGACGGATGCTGACCCAAAGCTGTGCGCTGCTACGTGGTCTTGGCCCCGGCCAGCTCGGCGTAGAGCGCCGCCGTCTGCTCGGCGACGTCGCCCCAGTCGAAGCGGCGCAGGTGGTCGTAGGCTTCGGCGACCAGTCGGCGGCCGAGCTCGTCGTCGGAGAGAACCCGTAACGCCACCTCGGCCAGCGCTTCGGGGTCATGGGCGCGAAAGCGCAGCCCCGCCTCCTCGTGCGGAACGACCTCGCGCAGGCCGCCGGTGTCGGCGACGATGCAGGGACAGCCGGAGGCCATCGCCTCCAGGGCGACGAGGCCGAAGGGCTCGTAGATCGAGGGGACCACCGTGAGGTCGGCGATCCGGTAGAGCGAGTGCAGCACGTCGTCGCCGATCCAGCCGAGGAAGGTGCCGTGGTCCATCAGCCCCAGCTCCTGCGCCTGGCGCTTCAGCTCGGCCTCGTGGGTGCCGGAACCGGCGACCAGGAACCGCGTCCCCGGCGCTTCCTCGATCAGCCGCGGCATCGCCTCCAGCGCCAGCTGGAACCCCTTCTCGTAGACGAGGCGGCCGATCAGCAGCACGAGCTTCTCCTCCGGCGCCGCGAACTCCGAGCGCAGCCGCGCCAGCTCCTCCGGCGGCTGGGCCGGCAGGTCATCGGGGTCGATCCCGTTCGGGATCACGCTGATCCGCTCCTCCTCGACACCGAAGATGTCGGCGACCTGTTCGCGCATGTAGTGGGAGCAGGCGATGACGCGGTCGGAGCGGTTGGTGATCCAGCGCTCGACCCCGTGGATGTAGGTCTGCGGGTGCTTGTCGACCCAGCCCTGGTGGCGGCCGTACTCGGTGGCGTGGATCGTCGTCACCAGCGGCGCGTCGAAGCGCCTGGCGAGGTGGTCGCAGGCGTTGGCGACGAGCCAGTCGTGGCCGTGGACGAGGTCGTAGCTGCAGCGGTCGCCGAGCTCGACCCCGGCGGCGAGCATGTCGGAGTTCATCCGTTCGATCCAGGCGACAAACTCGCCGAGATCGGTCGGCCGCTTCGGCTCGCGGATGCGGTGGATGACGACGCCGCCGCGGCGCTCGGTCGCCGGCGACTCCTCCCCCCCGCGGGTCAGCACGTGCACCTCGACGTCGCGCTCGACCAGCGCCTCGGAGAGCTTCCGCACGTGGCGAGCGAGGCCGCCCTCGATCAGCGGCGGGTACTCCCAGGAGAGAATCAATACGCGGGTCAAGGTTGGTGGCTGTTCCGGGTGGCTTGGATTCAGGGCTCCAGGAGCGGAGCGAGGCTGAGGTCCGGGGCGAGGGAACGCAGGCGCGGATCGGTGGGGCGGTCGCAGTCTATGGCCTCCAACATCGCCCGTGAGTGGTCGGTCGCTCGCTGATACGCGTAATCGCCGGCCTGCTTGCGCTGATCGAGGAACGCCCAGTCGCTCGACTGGGCGGCGAGCAGCTCGCGCGTCGCGCGCTCCAGGCGGTCCCCCCGCAGCCCGCCGGCGACTGCCCGCAGCAGGCGCAGCTCCAACCGTCGCGCCCCCCAGGCGAGGTCGGCGACCGGGGGCGAGTCCCAGGTGCTGAGGTCCTTGTCCTCGCCCCAGGTCGAGGCGTGGAGCGGTCGTTCGACAGGCCCGTGCTCGGCAAGCGCCTGCGGCACGGTGAGCAGCCGGACTCCGGCCCCCTCCGCCCCCTCGAGCACGCCGCGCAGCCAGATCGCTCCCTCCGACCACCAGTGCCCGAGCAGCTCGGTGTCGATCGCGAAGACGAGCAGGCCGCGGCGGCCGCGGCTCTCGGCGCAGGCGCGAAGGCGCGTGGCGACGGCGGCCAGGAACTCGTCGGCCTGACGCCGCGCCGCCGCCTCCGCCGCATCGGGGTCGTAAGCGCCTCCGCCCACCCGCCAGATCCGGATCCCCCGCAGCGATTTGCCGGCGAACTGGGCGTGGGCGGGATCGGACGGGTAGCCGTCGAGCGACCAGAGCCAGGAGATCGCCTCCCAGTCAATCGGCAGCGCCACCGGTCCCGCCTCGGTGCGCACGGGGGCCAACGCTTCCAGCGGCTCCGCGTGTGCGCTCTGGTCGACGCAGAACCAGCGCACCCCCTCCTCCGCCAGCTCCCGCTCGAGCCCGGGGGCGTACGCGCACTCCGGCAGCCAGAAGCCTCCGTCCCAACCGAAGCGGCGGCGGTGCGAGCGGATCCCGGTCCGCAGTTGCAGCCGCACTCCCTGCCGCGTCGCCAGCAGCGGCAGCACGGCGTGGGTCGCCGCGGAGGCGGCGAGGGCGATCCGGCCCTCCGCGGCCGCCCGCTGGAAGGGGGCAAGCGGGTTACCGTCGGCGGCGTCGAGCAGCTCCAGCGCTTGGGCGTACCGCCGCCGCTCGCGCTCGCAGGCTGGACGGCACTCCTCCGGGACCTGGAGCAGGTCGGCTTCGGCCGCCTCGATCCGCCACTCGATCAGGAACCGGCGCAGGCGCTCGGCGGCCCCCGCGTCCTCGAGCTGGTCCGCCAGCACCGGCGTCACCGTCATCGTCAGGTCCCGCGCCACCTCCAGCACCGGCAGGTAGGAGCGGATCACCGCGTCGAACAGCCACTCCTCGCCGAAGGGGTAGGTGCCGAAGCCCTCGACGTAGGGCATGTGGCTGTGGAGGACGATCGCCAGGTCCCCATGCGTCTGTGGGACGGCGGGTCCTGTCACGGATTTGGTTCCACCACCCACTGCGGGGGCGGCTGACGCCGCCTCCTCGGGGTGGTCCCCCAAATCCGCGCCACCCGCCGTCAGACGCGCATCGGGTTCACGCATGACACACGGCCAGAAAGTCCAAGGCCGCGTCGAGGTTCCCTCTCTTCAGGCGGAAGTCGGAGGCGGCGATCGCTGGGGTGAAGCGGTCGTAGAAGGGCCTGGTCAAGTGCAGTCGTTTGTGGGCGGAGTCCCAGCCGAGCTTGATCGCCAGCTCGTGGAGGCGCAGCTTGCGGGCGTGGAAGAGGCCCAGCATCTCGACCCGCGGGAAGTGCGCCTCGCAGAGCGCCCGGAACTCCTCGGCCCGGTACTCCTTGACGTGCCAGGGGTTGTCGGACTTCTCCGCGCCCGGAGGCGCCAGCGTCAACAGGTTCGGCGTCGATACGTAGGCGACGCCGCCCGGCGCCAGCATCGATTTGAAGTGCTCGAGGATCGCGCCCGGGTCCTGGACGTGCTCGATCGTCTGCAGGAAGACGACCGCGTCGCAGGGCTCGGTGAAGCTTTCGACCAGGTCGCGCTGGAAACGCAGGTTGGGGCGCCGGTAGCGGAGCCGCGCGTGCTCGTGCGCTTCCGGATTGGCGTCCACGCCGACGACCCTCGCGGCGCTGCCGGCGAGGACGTCGGAGCCGTATCCCTCGCCGCAGGCCATGTCGACCACCCGCAGCCCCCGCACCCGCTCGGCGATCCATTCGTAAACGACGAGGTGGCGGCGGAACCAGTAGTTCTCCTCGGGCACGTCGGGCAGCGTCCGCTCGCCGGTCAGCGGCAGCGGCGGCACCTCGGGCGGCTGGTTCAGCTGGACGTAATCGCGTTCCACCGCCCGGCACCGTATTGCAGCGGTGGGACTTATCACCGCATAGCGAGGAAAACTCCCACCGCTGCGCCGGTCGTGACGTTCCACGTAGAGTTCCCGCCCCATGCCAGCCTCCCCCACCGCCACGCCGGAGCACATCAAGGACGTCAACACCCGCTACCACGACGCGGCCGCCGAGGAGTACGACGCCAAGTGGGGCATCGACTTCGGCGAGGTCGGCCAGCGCCAGGTGCGCTTGAAGCTGGTCAAGGCGCTGGGCGGGCTGACGGGCCGCTCCTTCGGCGACGCCCTGGAGATCGGCTCGGGGACCGGCTACTTCTCGCTCAACCTCGTCCAGCTCGGGGTGATCGAGCGGCTGACGGCGACCGATATCTCGCCGGGAATGCTGAAGCGGCTGGCGGCAACCGCCAAGGCGCTCGGGCTCGAGGATGTGACCACCGTCGCCACCGAGGCCGAGGCCCTGCCCTTCGAGGACGAGAGCTTCGACCTCGTCCTCGGCCACGCCGTCCTCCACCACATCCCCGACCTCGACAAGGCCTTCGCCGAATTTCGCCGCGTCCTGCGCCCGGGCGGGGCGATCGCCTTCGCCGGCGAGCCCTCCCGCTACGGCGACACGCTGGCGGCGCTGCCGAAGCGCGCCGGGCTGGCGCTCGCCCCGCTCTGGCGCCGCGCGGTCGGCGCCCGCCTCCGCGAGATGCCCGAGCACGAGCAATCGGATGGACACTCGCTCGAGGGCGAGGTCGACGTCCACGCCTTCGCTCCGGCCGATCTTCGCCGCCTGCTCAAGGACGCCGGTTTCGAGCAGCGCCGCGTCGGCGGCGAGGAGCTTCTCTCCAACGCCTGGGGCTGGGGGCTGCGCACTGTCGAGTCAAGCGCCGAGCCGGAGTCGATCTCCTTCGGTTGGCGCCGCTTCGCCTTCAACAGCTACATCGCCCTGCAGAAGGTCGACAGCCGCGCGCTCGAGCCCTACCTTCCAGCGGAGCTCTTCTACAACCTCCTGGTCTCGGCGCGCAAGCCGGCCTAGCTGTCCACCAACTGGGTCGCCCGCCGGCGGCAAACCTCGACGATCTCATCAACGATCGGCCGGTGCCACCGGTCCCGCACCGCACTCTCCCGCCAACCGGCGACAGCTCGCAGCACGGCTGCGGTGCGTCGTCGGATGATCGGCGCGATCCCCCGGCTGAGCCCGCATTCCTCCGCCAGACGCGCCCAGGCCGGCAGATCAACCTCGTGAGGGTCGGTTATCCCTCCGATCGCCATCGCCATCCGTTCCGTCAGATCCGGGTAGACCGCGGTCGAGACGATGTCGTAGAGGGGGGCCAGCCGGACGCCCGCCTCAGGCTCATATAGCAGGGCGAAATTCTTGCCGTGGGCGTCGCTGTTGCCAAGCAGGAAGTTGACCAGGAGCGCGTGGACGAAGTCGTTTATGTCTCGCGCCATGCAAGGGGTCCGCAGCGTACGCAGCAATTGAACGATCCCGACAGCTGAGGGACCACCGTTGTCCTCGTACTTGGCAACCGGCAAGATGCCAAGCGCCTGGCACATGTCCTCTTGGTGTATCCGCACCACCTTGTCGTCAGCATCGAGCGCTCGGTCGAAGCGCTCTACATAGAGGCAGGAGGTGGCGTCGACATCGACGATGTCGACGCCTGCGGCACGGAGGCCACTGGTCTGCGCGACCCTCATGCAGAAAGTCTCGTTCGCCACCAGGTCCGGGTACTGACCGAATTCCGGCTTCAGCAGACAGGTGCTGGGTGCTCCTTCGACTGGCTGACTGAACCCTTGCAGGGGATTTCCGGTCAGTACCAGCTTAGGCTGAATCCCCCCAAGGCTGAGGCGGACACCTGCCTCCGCCGGATCCACGCCAAGGGGGTTGCGAGGCAGGTCGTCGATCAGCTGCGCGAGCTGCTCGCCGCTTAGGCGGCGAAGGTGCCCTTGCCCCGGAACCGGAGGATCGCGATCCGGAGGAAGAACAACCACCGCCCCCGCGCAGTCGGCTCCAAGCGCTCGCAGAAGTCCGAAACCGTCTTCTTCGCTGATGCGAAAGGTGCGGGATATGGCGCTGCGGACAGCCCCCTCGGGCAGTAGCCCCTCGAAGAAGGGCGAAGTCTCACTGGGCGTAAACGTCTGCGCTCGCAGGGGCAAAGACGCCGAAAGCAGAACGCCATCCGGGGTCGGTGCGTCCAGCGCTGACCCGGAATAGGTGAAGCGGTAGCGCGCGGGACCGCGACGCTGGATCTCCCCCACCTCCTCCGAGTTGAGGAAGACCTTGAGGCGCTCAGCGGCCATCGATGACAAGGGTTAGGCCCAACGCGTCCAATACCGGAATGATGCTGTCCAACCGACTGGTTGGTTTTCCATTCTCGATCTGATGGATCACTCGGGTGCTCACTCCGGCCGTGAGCGCCAGCTCATCCTGGCGCAGGCCAATACGTTCTCTCCGGAGACGAACCGCGGCACCCAACGTTTCCGCGAACGCAGCGCTGGCTTTTCTTTTAGGATGCATGATCGTGCATAGTAATGCTTAATTAGGTCCGTCCAACAAGTTTATGGACTGACAATGCGCGATCGTGCATATCTCGCTTGCGGCTTCCGCCTTTGCTCCTATCGTCTCCGTTCGCCGGGCGCGCGGGCCCGGAACAGCTTCACCCGGTAGTCGAGCCCCTTGAGCCGGCGTTCGCCGACGTAGGAGTAGTCGAAGCCATCCCCGACGGCCTCCTTGGTCGCCTCGTCGACGACGACGCTGCCGGGACGGGCGACGTTGGTGATGCGGCTGGCGAGGTTGACGGCACGGCCGTAGTAGTCGCCGAACTGCGGCAGGGTCGGGCCGCTGGCGATTCCGGCCCGCAGCCAGGGGAACTGCTGGCCTTCCGCCTCGGCGGCGTGGATCAGAGCCAAGGCCGCGGCGACCATCGGCTCCGGTTGGGTGGAGACCAGCATCACCGCGTCGCCGATCGTCTTCACCAGCCGCACCGGCGGCTCGGCCACGGCGCTCGCCATCTCCTCCAAGCGACCGGCGACCATCCCCAGCTCCTCGGGGGCGATCTCCTCGCCGAGGCGGGTGAACTCGACCAGGTCGGCGAAGCAGACGGTCAGATCGACGGCGCCGCCCAGCTCCCCCGCGGCGAGGTCGGTGGCGCCGATGACGTCGTGGCGGATCTGTTCCAGCAGGTGCGCCTGCAGGGCGTAGACGACCGTCGGGCCGGCCAGCGGCAACATGTACTCGGCGGCGGCGGCGAAGCGCAGGGCGACGTCGCGCTCGGTGTCGCCGGGCTGGGTGAGCGTGCGGACGATCAGCTCGCGATTGGCTTCGGCGATCCGCGCCGTCCCCATCCCGATCGTCCGCGCCACCTGCAGCATCCCGTCTTCGGGCAGGCCGAGCTCGAGGAACTGCTTCATCCCCCGTGCCGCTTCGACGTCCGCCTCCGTTCCGAGCCGCTGGTCCGGGTCGGGGATCGGGATCCCGAGGGCCGAGCGAAAGCGCAGCAGCATCTCGAGGTCGACGTCGGCGATTTCGGCGACTTCGCGGGCGGTGTAGCGGCGGCCTTCGCCAGCGACCGTCCGCTCGACCGGCAGCAGGGTCAGCCGCCCCGCCGCCACCGCCTCTTTCAGCTCCTGCAGCGAGCAGCCTTCCCGCGCGAGCTGTTCAAGCAGCTCCAGCCGCGCCCGCCGCGGCTCGCCCTCGACTCCCTCCAGCAGCCCCTCGGCCTCGAAGTCGATCTTGGCCCCGCTCGCCATCGGGCCATTCTTCCGCCTCCATCGGTTGCGTGGTTCCTTTGTCGCCGTAGAGGCGACAAAGGAACCACGCAACTCAGTCGGCGTAGGCGACCGCGCCGCCGCGGCGGGGGTCGCCGCCGCCGCTGAGGGCGCCGCTGCGGGGATCCCTGGCGACGGCCTGTACGCCGCCGAAGAAGAGGTTGAGCGAAGGCCAGCGGGCCACCTCCCAGCCGCGCCGCTCCAGGCGATCGAGCGACTCGGGGTCCACCCCCCTCTCAGCCTGGACGATCCCCTGCTCGAAGTGCAGCCGCGGCGCCTCGATCGCCGCCGCGACCGGGTAGCCCTGCTCGACCGCCCGCACCACCGTCTGCAGGATCGCCGAGCGAATCCGGTTGGAGCCGGCGCTGCCCAGCGCCATCACGATCTCGCCGTCGCGCAGGACCACCGTCGGCGCCATCATCGACGGCACCCGCCGCCCGGGCGCGATCAGGTGGAAGCCGGCGGGGTTGAGGTCCTCCTCGCCGAGCATGTTGTTGAGGATCACGCCGGTGCCCGGGACCAGGACGCCGGAGCCGGAGCCATTGGAGCAGGTGACGCTGGCGCAGTTGCCGTCCGCGTCGAGGACCGAGATGTGGGTGGTCGAGCCGAGCAGGTCGGCGGCGGCGAGGTCGAGCCCGATCGGGTCGAGGAAGCTCATCTCCATCCCCTCCTCGTAGAGGGACTCGGCGAAGGCGAGGTCGCGGCGCGAGTTGGCCGCCTCCATCGCCGCGACCAGCTGCTCGGGATCGCTGCCGGGACCGAGCCGCTCGAGCAGGCCGAGGCAGTAGGAGATCAGGATCCCGCCCGAGGAGGGCGGCGGGTTGGTGAGGACTTCGGTGCCGCGGAAGGGGGTGTCGATCGGCTTGCGCTCGATCGCCTCGTAGGAGGCGAGGTCGCCGGGGCCGATCAGGCCGCCGTGGCCGACGACGAAGTCGCTGATCGCCGCCGCCACCTCGCCTCGGTAGAAGAGGCCCGGCCCCTCCTCGGCGTACCGTTCTAGCGCCTCGGCCAGTTCCGGGAAGAGGAAGATTTCCCCCTCGCCGAGGCGCCGCCCCCGCGGCGCGTAGAGCTCCCGCGTGCCGGTCATCCGCTCGTGGATCGGGGCGAGGATGTCGAGGATGTAGGCCTGTCCCTGGTTGACCGGGGCGCCCTCGCGGGCCAACCGCACCCCGGGCCCGATCAGGTCGCGCAGCGGCAGCGTCCCGAACCGCTCCGAGGCGTGGGCGAGGCCGGCGGCGGTCCCCGGCACCCCGCAGGAGGCGGGACCGACGTAGAACGTCTGCGTGGTCTCGGCGTCGAAGCGGACCGGGACCGGGACCAGCTCGGTCGTGCGCTCGATCCCGTCCAGCCCGGGGGCGGCGACGAAGAAGTCGATCAGGGTCGTCTCGCCGCCCTCGTGGACCATCATGTGGCCACCGGCGCCGAATCCGGTCAGCGGGCTCTCCGCCGCGAAGGAGGCGAGCACCGCGCAAACCGCCGCATCGACAGCGTTTCCCCCCTCGCGCAGGACCGTGGCCCCGGCCTCAGCGGTGAGCGGATGCCCGGCTGCGACGACTCCCTTCATCGGCCGGTTTTACCGGAAGGGCTCAGCCAGGGAGAAACTCGGGGACGTCGATGCCGAGCTCACCGCCGCGGTCTCCGTGGCGGCGACGTCCAGCCTCGGCGTCCTTGGTGCGGCGGATGGTCGGCTCGGCGTCGCGGCGCGGCGGCGCCGCGCGGCCGTCGAAACGGGTGGCGACGACGGTGACCCAGATCTGGTCGGAGAGCTCCTCGTCGACGTTGGCGCCGAAGATGATGTTGGCGTCCGGGTGGGCGGCCTCGCCGACCACCTTGGCGGCCTCGGAGACCTCGACCAGCGAGAGGTCGGCGCCGCCGGTGATCGAGAGCAGGATCGAGCGGGCGCCGTCCATCGAGGTCTCCAGCAGCGGCGAGGAGATCGCTTTTTCGGCGGCCAGGACCGCGCGCTCGTCGCCGTAGGCCATCCCGATCCCGAGCAGGGCCCGACCGGCTTCCGACATGATCGTCCGCACGTCGGCGAAGTCGAGGTTGATCACGGCGGGAAGGGTGACGAGGTCAGAGATCCCCTGCACACCCTGGCGGAGGACGTCGTCGGCGACCTTGAAGGCCTCGATCATCGAGGTCTGCTGGTCGAGAACGTCGAGCAGGCGGTCGTTGGGGACGACGATCAGGGTGTCGACCTCTGCGGCCAGTTCCTCGATGCCCTTCTCGGCCTGGTTGCCGCGGCGGCTGCCCTCGAAGCTGAACGGCTTGGTGACGATGCCGACGGTCAGCGCCCCCACCTCGCGGGCGAGACGGGCGACCACCGGGGCGGCACCCGAGCCGGTGCCGCCGCCGGCGCCGGCGGCGACGAAGACCATGTCGGAGCCCTTCAGCAGGCGCTTGATCTTGTCCTGCTCCTCGAAGGCCGAGCGGTGGCCGACCTCCGGGTCGGCACCGGCGCCGAGGCCGCGCGTCTGCTCGTCGCCGATGTGAACGGTGACGTCAGCGACGCAGAGCTGCAGCGATTGGAGATCGGTGTTCACCGCCATGAACTCGACCCCCGGAATCCGGGCGTCCACCATCCGATTGACCGCGTTGACGCCAGCCCCGCCGACCCCGACCACTTTGATCACCGGCTGATGCGGCTCCCCACTGCCGGGGGGCTCGTAGGCAGGCTCCTCCCGCCCATACCGCGGATTGTCCGGCACGTACTGGCCCCGCCGCGGCTCCTCGTTGAAAACCCGTTTCAACCGCTCAGGAGCCGATTCCGTCGAACCTTCAATCTCGCGCTGCGAGCTTTCGATCTCCTGGTCGTACAAAGAGGGCGCCTCCTCCGCTTGCAGCGGAACGTCAACCGAAGCGGCCTCTCCCGTGGGTGACGCGGTAGGGGGGACCATCTCCTGCGCGGTTGCAGGAGGTGGTGGGTCCCCTGCCGCGGCAGGACCCGCGGGCCGATCCGCCTCGTCCCGATCCGCCTCGTCCCTCTCCTTCTTCGCTTCGGCCGGGTCTTCCCGCCCGTACCGCGGCGCCTCCGGCGGATCCACCGGCAGGTCGTCGGCAGTGGACCTGAACAGATCGGAAAGCGGCCCCTCGCGCATGCTTGCCCGCTTGTTACGCCGAGCCATGGGACAGAACCTCCTTCGCCAGATCCCGGTAGTAGTTCGCGGCGCTCGAGTCCGAATCGTACTTGAGCACGGAGGATCCCTTGACGGGCGCCTCGGCGAATTTGATCGCCTTCTTGATCCGGGACTGGAAAACGAGGTCTCCGAAGTTCTCCTCGAGGATCTCCACCGCCTCCTTGGCGTGGATCGTCCGCGAGTCGAGCATCGTCGGGAGGATCCCCTCAATCTTGACGTCGGGGTTGAGGTTCTCCTGGATCATCCGCAGCGTGTTCTGGAGCTGGACCAGGCCGCGCATCGAGAGGTACTCGCACTGGACCGGCACGATCACCTTGTTGGCGGCGGTGAGGGCGTTGATCGTCAGCAGCCCGAGGCTCGGCGGCGTGTCGATGCAGACGAAGTCGTACTCGCCCGAGACCTCCTTCAGCGCTTTCTCCAGCGAGCGCTCGCGGCCGATCTTGGTGCTCATCGCGATCTCGGCGCCGGCCAGGTCGATCGAGGCGACGGCGATGTCGATCTCCCGCTTGACGATGATCTCGGAGATCGGCATGTCGTTGACGAGCACGTCGTAGAGGCTCTTCTCGACCTTGTCCGGGTCGATCCCCTGGCTCATCGTCAGGTTCCCCTGCGGGTCGAGATCGATGCAGAGCACTCGATACCCGGACTCGGCGAACGCCACGGCCAAATTCAGGGTCGTGGTCGTCTTCGCGACCCCTCCCTTCTGGTTGGCGAAAGCAATCACCTCAGCCGCCTTCACCGACTCACCACCAGCCGCCTCCTTCTCCTGCAGGAAGTCCAACCGCGTAGGCGCGATCAAATCCACCGCCTTCATCCGCCCATCCCCCTCCTCTTCAGCATCAAGGGGAGCCTCCTCAACCGACTTGGAGGGCTCAGCGTCCACCCCAGGCGCTCCTGACGCGGGTGACGCCGTAGGGGGGACCATCTCCTGCGCGGTTGCAGGAGATGGTGGGTCCCCTGCGGCGGCAGGACCCGCGTCCCCAGCGCCCGCGTCCCCAGCGCCCCCGTCCCTGAACGGAACGGCCTCTTCCATCTGCTGCAACTCGTCGACGATCGGATGCCCCTCCTGAATCTCGACAGGAGCGGGCTTCGGCTTCTTGCGGCTTAGAAATCCCATTGCGCGGATATTCGGATGGGACCCCGTTTTTCCTGCCGGCCTCCGAAATTGCTAGGAATCAGCCAATCCCCGACCTCTTGGACAAGCGACTGGTCATCGTCACCGGCAAGGGCGGTGTCGGCAAGACGACCGTGGCGGTGGCGCTCGGGCTTCGCGCCGCCGGCGAAGGCAGGCGGACGATCGTCTGCGAGGTCGCCGCGCAGGAGAACGCCTCGCGGATCTTCGAGCACACCGCCGTCGGCTTCCACGAGGTGGAGATGGAGGAGAACCTCTGGTCGATCTCGATCGACCCCGACGAGTCGATGCGCGAGTACGTGCTGCTGCAGTTGAAGGTGCGGGCGATGCGGGACATGCTCTTCCGCAGCCGCATCTTCAACTACCTGGCCGCCGCGACTCCGGGCCTGAAGGAGCTGGTGACGATCGGCAAGATCTGGGAGCTGGCCCAGCTCGACCGCAAGGTGAAGAAGGGGCGCAAGTACGACCTCGTGATCGTCGACGCGCCGGCGACCGGCCACGGCGTCGGCTTCCTGCAGACGCCGCGGACCTTCGCCTCGATCGCGAGGGTGGGTCCGATCCACTCTCAAGCCCAGACCCTCGACCGTTTCATCACCGACCATGAGCACACCGGGACGGCGATCGTCGCCCTGCCGGAGGAGATGCCGGTCAACGAGTCGGTCGCGCTGGAGAAGGATCTGCGCGACGAGGTCGGAGTCGCGGTCGACCGCGTCTACCTCAACGGCCTCTACCCGGAGCGGTTCAAGAAGGAGGAGGCGGAGAAGCTCTCGTGGCTGGCCGAGAGCGAGAACGGAGCGCCACGCGCGGCGGCGCGGGCGGCTCTCTCGGAGTTCGGCCGCGCCAAATCGCAGCGCCGGCAGCTGGCGCGGCTGAAGCGCGGTGTCGAGGCGCCGGTGAAAACGCTGCCCTTCCTCTTCGAGCCCGAGCTCGACGTCGAGGCGGCGCGCAAGCTGGCGGGGAAGCTCTCCTGATGGCCTCGCTCAGCGACGTCCTCGACGGCAAATCGATCTGCATCTGCGCCGGCTCCGGCGGCGTCGGCAAGACGACCACCTCGGCGGCGATCGCCACCGGGATGGCGGCGCAGGGGCTGAAGGTCTGCGTGCTGACGATCGACCCGGCGAAACGGCTGGCCGACTCGCTCGGTCTCGAGGAGCTCGGAAACGAAGCGCGCCGCGTCGATCCAGCCCTGATCGAGGAGCAGGGCGTGGAGATGAAGGGCGAGCTGTGGGCGATGATGCTCGACGCGAAGGCGACCTTCGACGAGCTGATCGCCCGACAGGCGCCCGACGAGGAGTCGCGCGACCGAGTCCTGAACAACCGGATCTACCAGCAGATCTCCAGCGCCCTCGCCGGCTCGCAGGAGTACATGGCGATGGAGAAGCTGTTCGAGCTCCACACCGAAGGCGAGTTCGACCTGCTCGTCCTCGACACGCCCCCCACCCGCAACGCCCTCGACTTCCTCGACGCGCCGAAACGGCTGACCCAGTTCATCGAGGGCAAATCGCTGCGCGTGTTCATGAGGCCGACCGGGTTGGCGGCGAAGGTGACGGGACGCGGCGTCTCGGTCGCCCTCGGCATCTTCAAGAGGATCGTCGGCTTCGACCTCCTCGCCGACCTGGCCGAGTTCTTCAACGCCTTCAGCGGCATGGTCGACGGCTTCCAGGCCCGCGCCAAGCGGGTCAACAAGCTCCTCGCCGATCCCGAGACCTGCTTCCTCGTCGTCTGCGGCCCCCAGGGCGAGCCGATCGACGAGGCCGTCTACTTCCACCGCAAACTGGTCGAGGCGAAGCTGCCCTTCGGCGGCGTCATCGTCAACAAGGTCCACTACCCCGCCGACGAGCTGCGGGCCGAGGTCGAAGACCTCCCGGAGGCCCTCGCCGAGAAGCTCGGCGACGAGAACCTAGCCAAGCGCGTCGCCTCCAACTTCGCCGACTACCAGGCTCTGGCCGAGCGCGACGCCCGCAACATCGACCACCTCGCCAACGAGCTCCGCACCAGCAGCGTGATCCGCGTCCCCTACCTGGACGAGGACGTCCACGACCTCCACGGCCTCACCGAAATCGACCGCTACCTCTTCGCCACCGCCGAGGAGCGGGTCGAGATGGCCGCGGGTCGGGCCTGAGTCAGGCGGGCGCCATCGTCCGCAGCCCCGCAAGTCGCGCGGAGGCGGCCTGGCGTTCGTCGTAGGTCACGAAGGCGTCGATCGGATCGAGATCCACGGCTGCAGCGACGTGGATCGCATCCAGCGCGCGCAAGGCTGGCTCGGTCAATGCCCCTGCTCCGGCGAGAAGCGCTCGATCGAGCGGTCGCAGCGCCAATACCTCGATTAGAGCACCGGCGCGCTCCAGCAGCAGATCAAGAGGGAGATCAGGTTCCAGCGCTGCCGCACGACGCACCGCTCGCGGAATCTCCGTTAGCACCAGCTCGCTGCTGACGAGATCGGCGCCTCGGAGATAGGCGCGAAGTGCAGCCGACTCCGCCTCATCCCGGACAAGCTTGACCAGTGCCGAGGCATCCGCGTAGACGATCGCCACGACTCAGCGATCGCCGCGGATATCGTCGAGCGCTTGGCTGAGGGCTTTGGGGTTTCCCGTCAGCTCCAACGGCTCCGGCAAACCCGACCTCGCCGGCGCCGTGACCCGACCTTCGGCAATCAGGCGATCGAGGTCTGGACCCGTGCTGGGCGCGGGTCCCAGCTCCGCCACCGGCCGATTGCGATCGGTGACGACGAGTCGCTCCCCTTTCTTCACCCGGCGCAGGTAGACGCTCAGGTTCTGCCGCAGCTCCGCAACTCCAACCGACTCACTCATGTACATAAAAGTAGCATGAGTTCCACTCGGCCTTGCCGAGCGGGAGTCAGCCGGCGCGGTTGCGCGAGTACTCGAACTCGAGGTGGCTGACCTCCCAATCGGCGTCCTCGGGAACCGGGAAGAGGTGGCGGACGCGGGGGGTGTCGATCTTCTCCCGGTGCTGGATGTCGCGGTCGGTGTCGGCGGGCCACTGGATCGTGTCGCCGCCGCGGGGGTCGGAGACCTCCTCGAGCCAGGGGGTGGCGGTGATCTTGATCTCGTCTTCGGCCGGGATCGGCTCCATGATGCGGGTCTCCTGCTCCACGTACTCCTCCTCCGGTAGGTCGTCGACGGGCAGTTGAAGTTCGGCGGAAAGCTCGGGGTCGGGCGCCTGCTCCTCGACCGAGACCGTGATCTCGGCGTCGCCTTCGGCGAGGCCGCTGACGATCAGGGTCTCGTCGGCGACCGCGCTGAGATCGTTGCCGAGCTCCCCCAGCGCCGCCCCTCGCAGCAGCCTGCGGGCGTTCTCCTCGAGCCAGGTGGCGAGTTGGACGGCGCCTTCGACGGGGCGGCCGCTCATCATCGCCCGCTCCAGCTCGAGCACCTCCTCGACGCGTTCACCGGCCTCGATCCGGTCCATCTCCTCGTCGGCAAGCAGCGCCGCCGCGCGCAACGGCAGCGAGGCGCCAACCGGCCCGTGGCCATCGAGCACGGCTCGCATCGCCAGCAGGTGGTCGCTCAGCCCCTCGAGCGCGGTGGCGCGCTCACAGCCCATCTCGAAGCGCCCGACCGCCCAGGTGAGGGCGCTGTCGGGATCCGGCCGCGCCTCCAGCGCGGTCCCGAACTCGATCAGCTCCTCGGCCTCCTCCTCGCCGAGGCGGTAGCCGCCGGGGCGCGTCGCCGGGGCACCGGTGGCGATCCGCCGCCAGCAGCCCTCGCCGGTCGGAGCGAACGCGTAGGGGCCGAGCCCGATCCCGCCCGCCCTGAACATCCTCATCACGCTGATCAGCTCGCGCAGTTGCTGCAGGGCGCCTTCGACCCCACCCTCGGGGTCGCGCTCGGCAACCGCCAGGTACTGCGGCTCCCAGGCGGCGCGGCCCATGCCCTCGCTGCGCATCGCCTCGACCGGCGCCTCGATCGAGTCGGCGCGGACGATGCGGATGTCGTGCGGCAGCTGCAGGCGCGGCATCGGCATCCGCAGGCCGACGAGCGGGACCAGCAGCACCTCGGCGTCGTCGGCGTCGCGGGATTCGGCGTCGAGGGTCGCCAGCGCCGCCTCGAGCCGCTCGTGGTCGAGGGCGAAGCCGGCGGATCCCTCCCAGAGCTCGGCGAAGAACGTGATCAGCATCAGCTCGGCGCGGGCGCCGGGGTCGGCGGGGACGCCCTGCCCCCGCGCCTCCAGATACGGCGCCGCGACGCCCGCTTCCACGGTCGCCTCGCGGGCGGGACCGAAGCTCGGCAGCGCCCGCAGCTCCTCGGCGTGCGCGCTGACATAGCGACCGGTCATCGGCACGTAGCTGTAGAAGGCGGATTCGTCGACGGCGTCGGCGGCGACGTCGAACGGGATCTCCTCACCCATCGCGACCAGCGTGCTGAGCCGCGTCGCGGCCTCGGTCGTCAGCCGCTTGATCGACTCGTTCAGGAGGAAATCACGCACGCCCCAGGCTTCCGCCTGGCCGCAGGGCCTCCTGCGTTTGCACGGTCGCTTGCAGGCGGCAGCTAAACGGCCGCCGGCTTACGCGTGTCGGCCGCGTCGCCCAGCAGCCAGCGCATCCCGTAGCTGCGCATGTCCTCGACCAGCGGCAACAGCGCCTCGCCCTTCGGCGTCAGCGCGTACTCGACCCGAGGCGGCACCTCGGGGTAGGTGTGGCGCTCGACGATGCCCTCCTCCTCCAGCGCCCGCAGCCGCAGCGACAGCGTCCGCGGGCTGATCCCCTCCAACGAGCGCTCGAGCTCGCAGAAGCGGGCGCTGCCCTCCGCCAGGTCGCGGATCAGCAGCAGCGTCCACTTCCCGCAGACGACTTCGGCGGTTCTGCATACGGGGCAGGTTGAGTTGCTCTCGGCACTCATGATCGAAGGAGACGGGCGATCAGACCGATCTCGCTTCAACAAGTGTAGCGCCATGGCTTCACTTTCTGAAGCAATGGGCAAACGGCGCTACTGCTTGGGAGGATCGACCGGGACCGGGGTGACGTCGAGGAGGTTGATCTTGTAGCGGACGTCGTTTTCGCCGTAGACGAAGGTCACCGGAAATCCTTTTTCGAGCGCGATCAGCTGACAGCTGCCGGTCCCGGAGATGCACTTGCCTTCGCCATAGATGGCGGTCACCTCCGGGGAGACCAGGAACATCGGCAGGCGCGGCTCTTTCGCGCCCATCCCCAGGTAGGTGACGACGGGGGCCTTTTCTCCGGGAAGGGCAGTCGGCGCCTTGACGTCCTCGTGGAGCTTCGGGCCGGTCTTCTGGTGGGTGCCATTCGGTCTCGTCTCGATCCTGGTGATCTGGAGGTCGAGGACATAGGTGTAGAGGGTGACGCCATCGGGAATCCCATTCCCGTCCGAGTCCTCGCCACCGGCCCCGGCCGGCGCGCCGGTCGTCGATTCGTATTCGTTGGTCGTCGTGGTTTCGATCGTGGTGGAGGAACCGCCACCGGAGGCGGTGGTCGCTACTTCGTTCAACTGGCCGCCCTCGAGCTTCGCGCCGTCGAACCGCTGCTTGAAGGGGTTGGTCGGGTCCCGGTGCTCGAGCCGCTTCTTGTAGTTGCGCAGGCCAGGCGCCGCTTTGACGACGGTCAAGGTCTTTGCCGAGGTGGGCGTATTGCCGCCGGCGACGGGACCGGGAACTGGCGTCGGTCCCGGTTCGTCGGAGCCCCCCGCAAGCAGGTACGGCGTCGCGACGATCGCGACCAGGATCAGGATCACCAGCGGCAGCAGCCGGCGCTCGCGCAGGTCGAAGTAGAGGTCGGAGAGGAAAGGGGGGACCTTCATCTCCGAGCCCTTCAGCTTCGGCATCTTCAACTCCGGGCCGATGCGCTTCACGGCGTCCCTCCGATCGTGGTCGAGACCTGCGTGGTCGCCGGTTCGGGGCTGGTCGGGGTGGCACCGCCGGTGACGCCCTGGTCCGGTGGCACCAGGTAGGTGGTGACGGTGAATTCAGCGGCCAGGCTCGGGAAGCCTATGGTGCCGTCGGCTGCGAGGCTGAAGGCGCTGATCGTGATCAGGCGCCCGGTCACCTCGACTTCGGAGTTCTTCGTCTCCACCAGCGTGTCGAGCCCATGGATGAAGTCAGCGACGTTGAAGAAGCTTCCCTTGAAGCTGAGCTTGTAGGGCATCACCGCGAGCCCGGCGGGACCGATCGAGGCCCCGAGCGGCAGCGTCGAAGCGGCGACCTCGGTCGGGGAGGGGTAGGAGGTCGCGGATTCTTCCACCGGCGGTGCTTCGGTTTCTTCGGGAGCTTCGCCCCCCTCGGCGGCTTCCAGGGCGAAGGTCTCGAAGCGGACGTGCGAGTGCCGCGCGATCCGGTTCAGCTGCACCAGCAGAGAGGCGGTGTCGTCGTCGGCCGGCGCCGCCTTGCCGAGGACCACGAGCTGCTGGTATGCCGCCGGGAAGGTCCGGCGGGCTTCCAACCCTCGCTGCACTTCCGCGCGGTGCACCGACAGCGATTCCTCCTGCCGGGCGATCTCGCGGTCGAGCTTGGCGACTTCGTCGCGCTTCGGGCTCAGCAGCAGCATCCAGAAAGCGACCGCGAGGGCGACGACCGCGAGCATCGCGACTATGACCCTGTTGCTCGAGCTCATCTCATTCGCCTTCCGAGGATTCGGATTCGCTGGTCGTCTCCGCGGTTTCCGTCGCGCTCGGGGTCGCTTCGCCTTCCACTTCAGCCGTAACCGGGATGGGGGCGGCGTCGAAGGCCACGACGATCGAGAACCTGGCGATGAAGGAGCGGGTCTGGCAATCGCCTCCCCCTTCTTCCTCGGAGCCGGATCCACCGCTGCTGCCGGCGCCTTCTTCCTCGCTCGGCAGTTCCGAGGACTGGACGCCGACCCGGGTGACCCCGTCGATGTCTTTGAGCGCGGTCACGAAGCCCGCCACCGACTCCTGGCCGGCTGCGCAACCTTCCAGTTCCAGAGCGGGGCCTTTGATCGAGCTCCGCAACTCGCCACCGCCGCCGCCGCCCGAAGCCGCGTCGGGCGAGGCGGAGGCGTTGAGTTCCGTCAACCAGACGTCATGGGGCAGGACGAGCGACAGTTCGCGCATCACCCGCTCCCAGTCGAAACGGCTGTCGGCAAGGCTGGTGATGGTCGCGACGCGCTGTTCGTGCATCGCCTGGAACTGGGTGTAGGCGGCAAGCCGCTTGGCTTCCTGCACGGCGGCGGCGTCCTCCCGCCGCAGCTGCGCCACTTCGTCTTTCCGTTCGGAGATCTGATTGCCGGTGATGACCACCAGCGCCACGCCGGCAAGCACGGCCGCCAGCGCCCCGACGAGGATGTAGGGGACCGCGCCCGTCCGCATCGGCGCCTGAGCGCCCTGGCGCAGCTCGGGGGGGAGAAGGTTGACCGGCCGCATCTCAGCTCTCCAGTCCCAGGCCGAGGGGCAGCACGAGGCGAGCCGCGACAGCGTCGTCGCCGCCGGCAAGGGGAGCGGGGCGAGGGGCGGAGATCGGCAGCCCCACCTGCTCTTCCATCGCCGCGGCGAGGCCGGGGATGGCGCTGCCCACCCCGCAGAAGACGATGCTCGAAACCGGCACCGCGCTCTCGAGAGCACGGTAGTAGTCCAGCGAGAGGCGCAGCTCGTCGACCAGGCTCGCCACGCCCTCCTCGAGGGCGCGGCGGGCGGCGGCGACCGTCTCCGGGTCGCCCTCGATCGATTCGACCGGCGCGCCGAGGCCGACGTGGAGCAGCCACTGCTCGGCGTGCTCAGGGCTGAGACCGCGCTCGGTGGCAAGACGAGCGGTGATCGCCTCGACGCCGATCCCGGAGACGCGCGTGAACAGGCAGGATCGGCCGCGGGCAAAGGCCAGGTTCATCACGTCGCCGACGTTGCAGTAGAGAACAGCGTCCTGGGCGGAAACGCCCCCTCCCGCGTCGGCCTCGGAAGCGGGGGGCGCCGTCAGCGGAGCCAGGGCGCGAATCATCCCGAAGGCCGAGAGGTCGATCCCCGCGGGCTCGAGACCGGCGCGCCGCAGCGGCTCGACGAAGGAGGTGATCATGTCGCGGCGGGCGGCGATGACGACGACGTCCACCTGCGGTCCCGTGCCCTCCTGAGCGGGCACCCCGCCGACCACCTGGTGCTGCAGGACCGCCTGGTCCAGCGGCATCGGGATCTGCTCCTGCGCCTGGAACCGGATTGCCGCCTCCATCTCCTTGGGATCCTCGATCGCCGGCATTCGCAGCGTGCGGACGATTACGCGCTGGTTGCCGAGGCCGAGCCGCACGCTCTTCGGAAGCTTGTGCTGGGCGAAGACGTCCTTCAGCGCCCTCGCCAGCCCATCCGGGTCGATCACCTCGCCCTCGTGGAAGACGCCCGGCTGAAGGGGGTGAATCGCGGAGGCGACCAGATGGGAGCTGCCGTTGGAGACGACCTCCGCCACGGCAACGCTGCCGGCCTCGATGTTGAGCCCGGCCAGGCGCGTCGCCTTCTTCCTCCCGAGGCTCAGGGAGGGCCGGCCGAATGACGGCTTGGGGAGCGAAATGGGTTTCGTCAGCTGCATGAGCGGGATGTCGAGGCGCGTCTCCAAGCAGGCGCTACATCCTCAATCGGCAAAAAGACCCCAGAACTTTTGCCCTGCAACCTCCTGCAACTACCTATAACTAGGAAAAGGTCGAGAGGTACAGATCGACCAGCTGATCTCCTGCCAGCAGGCCGACCACCCCGCCCAGTGCAAGGAACGGCCCAAACGGGATCGCGCGTTTCCTGGCCTGGGCGCCGTGGCGAGCGATCAGGAAGAGGCCGACCACCGACCCGGCCAGCAGGGCGACGAGGATCGCGGGGGCGACGTTGCGCCCGAGGAACAGGCCCATCACCGCGGCCAGCTTGACGTCGCCCAGGCCCATCCCCCGTGGATAGGCGAGTGCGACGAGGAAGAGCCCGCCGCCGGCCGCGGCGGCGGCGATGGCGCGCTCCGGCAGGCTGGAGGGATCCCCCACGGCGGCGATCGCCACCCCCGCGACGGCGGCGACCAGCAGGATCTTGTTGGGGATCACCCGCCGGTCGAGGTCGGTGAGCGTGATCGCCACCAGCATCGTCACGAAGACCAGCCCGAGCACGACTTCCACCGGCTCGTCCCAGAGCACCACGACGGTCCCGGCGTACAGCAGCCCCAGCGCCAGCTCGGTCAACGGGTAGCGGGCTGAGATGCGCTCTCCACAGCAACGGCTCCGGCCGCGCAGGGCCAGCCACGAGAAGACCGGCACGTTGTCGTAGGCGGCGATCTGGGCGCCGCAGCCGGTGCAGCGGGAGCGTGGGCCGACGATCGATTCGCCGCGGGGCACGCGGTAGCCGACGACGGTGACGAAGCTGCCGGCGATCAGCCCACCGAGGAAGGCGACGAGGAGCGCTCCGGCCATGGCTATCCCGCGTCGAGCGGGGTGTTGGTTTCGACCTCGAGCCGGGTCGGATGGTTTGGATGGTCGTACATGAACGAGAGGGCGTCTGCCTGCGTATTGGCGCGCTCGACGCTGAGCGCCACCCCCAGCCGGTCGCCGGCGGGGATCGTGAAGGGAGCTTCGTTGAAGGCCATGGTTAGACGCACCTTCTCCCATTCCTGCGGCCAGGGGCCGTTTTTTTCCGGCACATAGGTCCAATATTCGACGCCGCCGGAGACATTCGTCAGCAGCGAGTCAGCGGCGACCGATCCTTCTTCGTGCCGCTTGAACAGGTAGACGCAGGCCTTGCCGGTGCCCGAGCTGTTGTTGAGCGACTCGGTGAAGAACTGCAGGGTCGCCTGGCCGGTCATCACGAAGTTTTCAGTCATCGGATCGGTGATCCAGCGGTGCACCTGGGACTCCGGGTTGGTCGTCCCGGTCGGGGTGTAGTGGCAGCCGTTGGTGTCGTCTTTGCGGATCTGGACCCCGGTCCCGGTGTCGGGCGTCGTATCCAGGTAGAAGTCGTTGGAGTAGTCGTACTCGGCCGGGTTGGTGGGGTCTTCGTCGTCGGGGTCGGGGGGGCTGCCCAGGACCATGGCGTCGGGGGCGCCGTTCGTCGTACCCGTCTGCGGGCCGCTGGCACAGGTCCCGAGGGTGTTGTGCAGGAGGTGGTTGCCGGTGATTTCACCGCGAGCCGTCGTCCCGGTCGCCGCGCACGGGGTATCGGTGAGGAAGAACTGCTGGGCGGTGATCACTTTCCCGTCGGCGCCCGGCAGCGGATCGTTTTCGGAGTTGTCGGTGGGGTCGACGAAGTTCGATTGCACTTCGAAGTAGCCCCGGTCGCTCGCCTGGCTGGGGACGGAATCCAGCTTCACGGCGACGACGATCTGCTTGTAGTCCTGTTTACCGGGGCAGTTGGCTTCGGTGCATTTGTCGTCGTTGCGCCAGACGATGTACCGGTAGACCTTGCCGCTGACCTCGCCGCTGGTGAACGGCGTCGGCCCGGAGCTTACGGCGCCGCCTTTGACTTCCCCGCCTCCGAAGATTTCTTCGCCCTCGACGACCAGGTCCTGGTAGTTGCCGAGCGGCTGCCGCGTCAGGGCGAAGCTGCCGTTGCTGACCCGGTAGTTCGGGCTAAGCGGGTCGCTGGAGGGTTGTGGCGCTTTTTTCAGCGCGAGTTCCTTGCTTTCCATGCTGCGCAGAAGCTCCAGCTCCTGTTCGGCGTACTCGAGGGCCACCTGGCTGGCCTCCGCCCGCTGGGTGTTGCGGGTGGCGGTGGTGAGGAGGCCGAAGGTCGTCATCGCCCCGATCGAGACGATCAGGATCGCCACCAGCACCTCGGTGATCGTGAACCCGGCTTCGCTGTCGCGAGGGCGGTCCATCGTCAGTAGCCCAGGGTCGCGTTGCGCAGGCTGGTGCCGCTGGAGACGGTGAAGGCGCCGACCCCGTCGGGCTCCGGCAGGCTCAGGGTCACCTTCACGTAGGTGACTTCCGAGGCTTCGGAGGCTTCGCTGACTTCGGGGACATAGGTGAAGACCTGGCTGCTGTCGATGCCGCTGAAGATCTCTCTCGGAGTGCCGGTGTAGGTGCCCGCCGCCGACTCGGTGCGCGAGCAGGCGGTGGTCGTGCAGGAATAGGTCACCTGGCATTTGATCGCCGGCGTGCTCGCGGGCAGGGTGGCGGTGCCGCCGCAGGTGCTGCGCCTGACGTAGGCCTGGAAGGAGACTTCGTCAGGTTCGGCTTTGGTGACCGAGAGGCCGTTGCGGAGCTCGTGCGTAAATCGCTCGAGGACCCAGCGGGCGGTGGTGATGTTCTGGGCCTGCTTGCTGATCTCCGGTTGGCCCTTGACCGCGGCGATGACCAGCATCGCGACGGCGCCCATCACGACGGCGCCCATCGCGGAGGCGACCAGGAGCTCGATCAGCGTGAAGCCCTCCTCCGCTCTGACCTGCCGCAGTCGCAGCCGCATCAGCGCACCACCTTGAACGCCCGCTTGACGGGGGCCGCCCCCGGGGTGCCGACGGCATTGAGTGCCTTGACGGAGAAGACGTGGCGCCCGAGCTCGAGCTTCTTCAGCTTGGTCGGGGACGTGCACGCGACCCACTTCCGCCTGTCGACCCGGCAGAAGAATCTCGTCCCCGGCTGTTCGATCGCGTCGTGGAAACGGAAGGTCGGTCGACGCAGCCGCGTCTTCGACGCCGGAGCGAAGGTGATACGCGGCAGGGGCGTCACATAGGCGACGCCCCCACGGGTCCCGCCCCCTGACGTCTTGCCGCCCGAGGTACGGGGTTCACCGGTCCCGCCGGATCCGCCGGACCCTTCTTCCCCGGGCGGAGGCGGCGGGGGAGGCGGCGGCGCGGCTTCTTCCTGCTTGTAGGAGATCGCGCTGGAGCAGGGCGAGACGATTCCTTCCGCCTCGGCGGTGGCGCGAAAGTTCGTCGTCGAGCCGGGGGCTACAGGCGTGGTCACCGTCAGGCCGGGCGCGGCCAGATCCTCGGCCGTCCCCTCAGCGACTGGTTCCCCCGAACAGTCGAACGTTTTGTAGAGCTTGACCAGCGAGCCGGCCTGGGCCTGGCCGACGATCGTCGGGGCAGTCGAGGAGTTGGGCGAGGCCGGAACGGTTTTTTCAAGCGCCGGTGGCGGCGGGCCGAGCAGGAGATCGGGAGAGTTCTTGACCGAGACGAGGCGGATGGTCCCGGGCTCGGTCCAGCTGTAGACGTCGCTCTCGCCGGCGAAGTCGTCCCCTTCCGTCAAGCGCTCCTGGGTCGCGAAGAAGGCCTTGTCGCCAGTGGCGGAGACACCGAACAGGCTGGGATTGAAGGGGCCGTTGCCGTTGATCTGGCCGGTCGAGACCAGGATCGTTTCGCCGCCGGCGCGCCTGTAGATGTCGGAGCTAGAGTCGGTGTCCTGCGCGACGAGCGGCTCGGTGGTCGCGAAGAAGACCTTCGATCCGTCGTCGGAGGCCCTCCCGAAGCTGGCGTTGGCGCCGCCGTTGCCGCCAGTCGGTCCGATCGAGACAAGCGTGGTGACGCCGCCGGTGCGCCGGTAGACGTCCTGAGCCGAGTCGGCGTCTTCGCTCGTCAGGGCCTCGGCGGTGTGGAAGAAGACGACCTGCGGCCCGGCGGAGGTCGACGCCCCGCCGAACGAGGCCAGCGAAGGACCGTTGCCTTTTTCCCCTTCGCCCGTCGATACGAGCGTCGTAACGCCACCGGCGCGCTGGTAGACATCCTGTTCGTCGTCGCTGTCCGCGGTCGTGTCCAGCCGCTCCCTGGTGAGGAAGTAGACCGTGGCCCCATCACCGGAGCTGCCTGCATAGGTGACGATGGATTTTTCGTTCGCGTTGCCTCCGTCGGGGCCGATCGAGGAGAGCACCGGCGCCGCTCCAGACCAGTCGTAGAGGTCCTGGGATTTGTCCGTGTCTCCGCCCGAGAGCTGTTCGTTGGTCTCGAAGAAGACGTGGGAGCCGTCCGGCGAGGCGCCGCCGTAGGACGGATTGCAGTTCTGCCCGGCCGGAAGTTCAGGCGGGCAGGTGCCGGGGACCGAGACCATCGCCGTGGTTCCCGCCGAGATATCGCGCCGGTAGACGTCTTCCGCCGAGTCTTCGTCCTGCGAGCTCAGTTTCTCGGAGCTCGTGAAGAAGGCCCTGTCTCCCGTTTTGTCGGTGCCGCGGAAGGCGGCGCCATTCGGCCCGTTGCCGCAGCCGGGGCTGCAGGAGGCGGCGCCCGCCGAGACCAGCACGGTGGCTTCGCCGTCGACGTCGCGGAAGTAGATATCGATGTCGCTGTCCAGGTCGCTGTCGATGAGCCGTTCGGAGGTGGTGAAGAAGACCCCTCCGCCCGCCGCCACCACGCCGCCGGGGGTGAAATTCGAATCGACCGCGCCGTTGCCGCAGCTCTGCGCCGCGCAGCTGGGGTCTCCCGCTGAAGCGAGAAGCGTCCTGTTTTCCGTCAGGTTGCGGACGTAGACGTCCTCTTTGGAGTCGGTGTCGGCCGGAACCATCGCCTCCCTGGACGAGAAGAAGACTTCGGTCCCGTCGGCGGCGATCCCGTCGAAGAACGAGGGCAGGGTGTCGTTGCCGCCGGACGGCCCCAGCGAGACCTGACGGGTCACGTATTCGCCCAGGATCGAGTCGAAGGCCCGTACGTAGACGTCCACTTCCTGGTCGGTGTCGCCGGGGACCATCTGCTCCGCGCCGCTGAACACGGCGACGCTCCCGTCGGAGGAGATGCCGCCGTAGGTCGCGGGGGCGCCCAGCGCGCTCGGTGCGGCGATCGCGCAGCCGAGAGCAAGGCTCAAGAAGAGGAGGACGAAGCGGGCGGTCGGCATCGCCTCTAGGTATCGGCGGAAATCGGGCATGCGTTTAGGGGGCTCGGTCACCTGGCTAGAAAGCACGAGGGGCGGGCCGAACGGCCCGCCCCTCGAATCTCGCTTGGCTAGACCAAGACGAATCGGTTATCGGCCTATTCGTCCCAGAAGCCGGTCGACGGGCAACCACCCTCACCCGATTTGGTGCAAGGGAAGGTGAGGGTCCCGCTCACGTTTTTGACGGTGAACGTCTGCGCCGAGCTGGCGCCGATGAGAATGAATTCGTATTCGTTTTCGGCGGCTTTGGCGATTTTGCCTTCTTTGAATTCGGCGCTGGCGAGGGTCGGCTCGATCGCTTCCAGATCAGAGACGCTGGCACCGGCGTAGCTGCCTCCGTTGTCGGTGGAATAGGTCTCCATCGCCACCTGTGCGGAGTGCGCGTACTCCTTGGCCTTGGCGTCGCCGGCCTTGTCTTTCTGGTTGAAGAACGCCGGCAGCGCGATCGCGGCCAGGATTCCGAGGATGAGCATCACGACGAGAAGCTCGATCAGGGTGAAGCCCGCCTCGCTGTCGCCGTTGAGCCGGGCGCCTACTTTGGCCCGGAGATTCTGGAGAAACATTAGAGACCTCCTATGGTCCTAATCGTTTGCGCCAGAGCCCCGTCGCATGAAGCCACGTGGTGTCTGTCGACCCCGGTGGTAGCCCGGCCGACTCCGATGGAGTCCCGACGGCTTTGCGCCCCCGCCTCGCAGCGAGTTTGCCTTTGGCACCGAAGCGCTGGCAGATTCATCACAGGCCCTACATCGACCGCGAGCCCATTTCCTTGATCCCTGAAATTGGGGCCGCTTTCGGCGAATACTCCCCAGACTGGAACGCCTGTCCATGTGATCGGGACCAAAAGAGATGAGTCAGGACGCCCGCGAGGGCGACGGCGAAAGCCAGGTAGGCCGTGTTGAAGGCGGCGGGGTCCGGGATGTCGTGCCAGGCGCGCCAGAAGACGAGCGCGACCGCCACCCCGGCCAGGCTTCGAAACGGTGCCGCCCGGGGGGAGAAGGCGTCCCAGCCGACCAGCGCCAGCAGCAGCGGCTCGTGGTAGTAGAGGTTGTCCACCGGATCGAGCGCGCAGCGGAGCAGCGCCAGCAGCGCGAACAGCGCCATCGCCTCGGATCCGGAGATGCCGATGCGACCGCGCTGCAGGGCCAGGGCGGTGGGCAGAGCGAGCGCGAGCAGGACGATGAGGGGGTGCGAGAGCGATCCCGCCAATGGGGGCGCCTCCTCCAGCTGGGCGACGAGGCGGCGACCGTCGACCTCGTAGGTCTCGGTGACCGAGGAGGCGGCGGGGTACCAGACGCTCCAGGGGGTGACCACGCGGCCGGTGTCGGCGGCCTGCTCGTGGACTCCCAGGAAGGACCCGGGCGCCACCGCGAATCCGGGCAGGATCAGCAGCGCCGCGACCGCGGCGGCGGCGGCTCCCGTTCGCAACCTCCCCCCCGGCAGCGCCATCAGCACCGGCAGCACGGCGATGACCGCCCACTGCTTCGAGGCGACCGCCAGCCCGAGCAGGATCGCCGCCCGCCAGCGGCGGTCCTCGGCCGACGAGGCGATCGCGCCGATCGCCAGGGCCGCCGTCAGGACCTCCTCGGGATGACCCTTCTCGAGCGCCTCCAGGGTCAGCGGATTGACCAGGCAGACGACCGCCAGGACTGCCTGCGTCAGCCGGGGGGCGCCGCGGCCCCGGGCGATCGACGCCAGGTAGAGCCCGAGCAGGCCGGCGGCGAGCAGGCAGGGAAACGATGCCCACCGGTACGCGCCCAGGTCCGTGGCGCCGGAGAGCGCGAGGAAAGGTGCCTGGACGAGCGTCGCGAAGGGCCCCATCATCGGGGTCGCCTCGAGATAGGCGCCGATCTGGCCGGAGGCGAGCGCGTGCACGGCAGGGTAGGCGTCGCTGTCCCAGTCGCCCATGCCCGCGGTGGTGGAGGCCAGCCAGGCGCTGGCCAGGACGACGAAGGCGCAGGGGATCCACCGCTCGGCGAGGCGCAGCATGGCTCTCCTATCGGCCCGATTCGGCCGCGGTTTGAGCAGGGCAAGATGCGGCCCCAGAGAATCCAGAGCGGTGGCGCCGCGGCTGCCGAAGGAGATTCAGATGGGCCGGGTGGGAGAGATCCTTGTCTCGACCCCGTTCCTCGGCGCGCTCCTCGCTTTGCTCACCTGGCCGCTCGCGTCCTCGACTCCGTCGGTCGGACCCGACGCCTCGTGGGCGGCCGGCCTCTACATGGCCATGCGCGACGGGCTTCAGTTCGGAACCGAGCTCGTCTTCGCCTACGGCCCCCTCGGCTTCCTCCGGCAGCCGGTCCTCTACGACCAGGAGCTGTGGATGGTCGCCGTCCTCTACCAGGGCGTTGTCTACGCGGCCCTTGCCACGGCGCTTCTCTGGTCAACCCGCCGCTGGCTGCCGTTGCTGCCCGCTGCCGCCCTCGTCTACGCGCTCCTGGTGGTCGGCTACCTGGAGGCCGCCGCCGTCCTGCTCGCCTTCCTGGTCTGCATGGCGGCGCTCGCCCAGGATCCCCCTCCCCGGGCACTCGGCCTGGTCGCGGTGGGAGGGGCGCTCCTTGCCGCCGTCGAGCTGCTGGCGAAACTCAACTTCGGCCTTGCCGTCCTAGCTCTCTGCGTCGTCACCCTGCTCGCCCTGCCCGGACGCCGACGCAACCTGGCGACTTTCTCCGCCCTCTTCGGCATCGCGCTGCTCGCCGCCTGGCTGCTCGCCGGCCAGTCCCCGGCCGATCTCCCGGACTTCGTCTCGAGCTCGGCCCAGGTGCTCGGCGGCTACTCGCAGGCGATGGCGGCGAACGTCTCCGACGCGACCTGGCAGCGACCGTATGCGGTGGCGGCGGCTGTCCTCCTGAGCGTCGCCGCGGCGATTCCCGACGGTTCGTCCTCGCGCAGGCTCGCGCGGGCGGGGCTCGCCGCAGCCTTCGGCTTTGCGATGTTCAAGCAGAGCTTCGTGCGGCAGGGGCTCGGCAACGCGATGGACTACTTCCCGCTGATGCTGGGGGCGGCAACCGGGATCGCCTGGCAGCTGCCGGTTCGCGTGCGCCGGCTCCCGCCCCTCGCCCCGGCGCTCCTGCTGGTGGTCCCGCTGGCCGCGGTATCCGTCGCCGCGCTTCCGCGGCCGTCCCTCTGGGACGCCCTGCAGCCCGGCGACCACCTCGAGTACCTGCGCCAGGACCTGCGGGCCCTGGTCAGCCCGGACGAGAGGGGCCGCCTGCAGGCGGCGGGCCGCGCCTCGATGACCTCGACCTACCGGGTCGACCGGAGGACCCTGGCGCTGCTGGAGGGCAGGGAGGTCGCGATCGAGCCCTGGGAGATCGGCGT
>Ga0070672_100000025_pt1 | contig 67313 bp, 69 predicted proteins | sample KBSM13metaG_FD_66151 | JGI IMG/M metagenome (GOLD analysis project Ga0070672, IMG submission 66151) | Miscanthus rhizosphere microbial communities from Kellogg Biological Station, Michigan, USA - KBS M1-3 metaG | ecosystem: Host-associated > Plants > Roots > Rhizosphere > Soil ... | reverse complement strand
CGGCCGAGCGCTCCAGGGCACTGTCATCCTTCCTGCGCTACTACAACCGGCAACGGCCCCACAGCTCACTTGGAGACCGGCCGCCGATCAGTCGCGTTCACAACGTCCGTGGGTAGGACAGCTAGGGGGGACCCGGGGGTGGGGTCCGGCGGGCAACAGCGGGGAGGGCCCGGCGGACCCCACCCCCGGGTCCCTAGCCCAGCCGGTTGATTAGGTCGCTCATCTCCTCGTGCGAGTAGCTGTGTAGGAGCTGGACGCGGCGGGGGGGCTCGTCGTCTTCGAGCCAGGTGACCGTTCCCGGCCAGTAGGAGTTCGGCGGCGTCCCCGGTTGGTGGAAGGCCGAGGAGAAGACCCAGCTGCCGGTGTTGTGGAGGCGGCCGCCGCCGGGGAGGAGCCACTCGGGTTCCTCCGGCAAAGGCCCGCCGCGGTGGGTGTGGCCGGTGATCACGTGGACGCCGTCGACGCCGAGCCGCGCCGCCATCTCGATCGCGGCCTCGACGCCGCTGCGGAAGATCGCCCGCGGCGTCACGTCTGGCTCGAAATCGGCGCGCAGGAGCCCGTTGAGGCCGCGGATCGCCAGCGGGAAGCCGGTCCGCGCCGCCCAGGTGCCGAGCGTGCGCTGCCGCTCTTCGCCGGCGAGCACCTCCCAGGCCCGCTCGAAAGGGCCGTTGCGCCGGCGCCTGATCGGCAGCACCTGGGCGAGGCCGTAGGCGAACCCGTAGAGAGGGCGCAGCACCCGTTCGTAGTCGGCGGGCGTCGCCCGGCTCGGCAGCGGTCCGGAGAGGCGGACCATCAGCGCCGCCGCCACGCACTCCGCCCGCGGCAGCGCGAGGTGGACGTCCATGTAGTGGCCGTGGGTCGCGTAGACGTCGTCGCGCAGCCAGACGCCGGGGTAGGCGAACCGCAGCCCCGCTGGCCCGAGCCATTCGTCGAGCAGCTCGGCCGGACCGGGATCGGGAGCGTTGCCGGGGGGGAGGGGCTCGTAGCGGTGCTCCAGCCCCAGCGGTTCCCTGTTGATCGAGAGCTGATCCAGCAGCGGCTCGGCAAAGCGGTGGTCGTGATTGCCCGGCACGAGCGTCACTTCGGCATGTCCCAGGGTTTCGCCGAGCTCCTCGAAGAAGGGGCGGGCGCGTTCGAGCGAGTGTCCGAGTGGAAGGTTTCGCAGCTCGACGGCATCACCGAGGAGAAGCAGATGGTCTGCCCCGGCGATCTCCTCCAACAGCACCCGACGCACCGCCGGGTCCCGCAGCACGTCCTCGTCCGAGGCGACGCCGAGGTGGAGGTCGGAGATGATCGCCGTCCGCACCGCCCCTTTCTACCTCAGTCGGCGTTCGTCCTTTATCGGCCTATAGGGGTACAAAGGACGAACGCCGATGGTTTGGCTAGGCAGCCAGGACGGGTACGCTCCACAAATGCATCAGTTCGGCGAGGAACTTTTCGCCCCCGTCGACGACGGCATCGAGCTCTGCTACCAGGAGATTGGTGACCCCGACGGGGAGCCGCTGCTGCTGGTGATGGGGCTGGCGACGCAGATGATCGCCTGGAGCGAGGAGTTCTGCCGGATGCTCGCCGACCGCGGCTTCCGCGTCGTCCGCTTCGACAACCGCGACATCGGCCGCTCGACCAAGCTGGGCGATGCCGGGTTGCCCGGTCGTCTCGACATGCTGATCGGCCGGCGCCGCAACGCGCCCTACCTGCTGCGCGACATGGCCGCCGACACCTTCGGCCTGATGGACCACCTCGGGATCGAGTCCGGGCACCTGGTCGGGGCCTCGATGGGCGGGATGATCGTCCAGACCGCCGCGATCGAGGACCCCGCCCGGGTGCGCTCGATCACCTCGATCATGTCGACCACCGGCAGCCGCCGCGTCGGCCACCCGAACTACAAGACCTTCGGCCTCCTGCTCGGCAACCCGCCGCGCGAGCGCGAGGCGGCGATCGAGCGCGTCGTCAAGACCTTCAAGGTGATCGGCTCCCCCGGCTACCCCTTCGAAGAGGGGCGGATCCGCGAGATCGCCGGCCTCTCTTTCGACCGCGGCCACAGTCCCGCCGGCATCGCCCGCCAGCTGCACGCGATCACCGCCTCCGGCGACCGCACGCCCCGCCTCCGCCAGCTCGACATCCCGGCCCTGGTCATCCACGGCAGGAGCGACCTCCTCGTCAACCCCTCCGGCGGTCGTGCCACCGCCAAGGCGATTCCCGCCGCCCGCCTGAAGCTGGTCGACGGCATGGGCCACGACCTGCCGGAGGCGCTGTGGCCGACCTTCGCCGAGGAGATCACCGCCAACGCGGCCCGGGCGCCCGCAGGCGCGCCGGCCACGCCGGTCGCCTGAGTGCGGCTGAGAGGAGTCGAACCTCCACGGGCTCTCGCCCACACGGACCTGAACCGTGCGCGTCTACCAGTTCCGCCACAGCCGCGCGGAGGAGGCAATTTACCGGTTGCCCGCCCTGCGCCCACCTCTCGCCTCGCGGCACCTCCCGCCGCCGCCTCGCTAAAATGCCCTTCTCCTCGCCGCTATCGTCTAGGGGACTAGGACGCCGGATTCTCAGTCCGGAAACCGGGGTTCGAATCCCCGTAGCGGTACTCCACGAAAGCCCCGCAAATGCGGGGTTTTCGCGTTCTCAGGGCGGTCCCGGCCTCAAAGCGTGTCCCGAAATGTGTCCCGAATTCGTGCTAGAAACATGGGACACGAGGAGGATTGGATGCGACGACAGGCAAGAGCGATCAGCGGGCACGTCTTCAAAATCGAGCGCAAGCGAGGCGAGCAGTGGTACGCGAAGTACCGGCTGCCGGACGGCCGTCAGGTCCAGCGGCGGATCGGCCCGCATTGGACTGAGCGCAAGACCGCACCGCCTCCCGGCTACTACACGAAGGCCACGGCGCGGGCATGGCTGGACGAAACGCTCGCCAAGGCGCGGCGCGGGGAGCTGCCTGGGATGGTGCGGACCGGAACGACCTTCGCCGTCGCCTGTGACGACTGGCTCGATTACAAACGGGACCGGAAGGTCAAGCTCTCGACCCAAATCGACTACGGGCACATGGCCGACCGAATGAAGAGGATCTTTGGAGACAAGGTGCGCCTGGAGGAGGTGACGCCCGAAATGGTCGAGAGCTTCCGCGACGCCCTGGTGGCCGAAGGTCTCTCGGACCGCACCGTCAACAAGTACCTCACCGTCCTCCACGGGCTTTTTGTTTGGGCGCAGCGCCGCTACAAGCTCCCAGCTAATCCAGCAGCGAAGGTAGAGAGGCGTCCGAATGCCAAGCGCGGGAATATCGACGTCTACTCTCGGGAGGAGGTCTTAGCCCTCGTCCGAGCGGCCGAGTCTGAGCAAGACGGCACCATCTATCTCACGGCGGCGCTCACCGGCCTACGAATGGGGGAGTTGCTGGCGTTGCGCTGGCGGGACGTGGACTTTCCCAACAGCGCGATCCACGTTCGCCAGAACTTCACCAACGGTCGGTTCGATACGCCCAAGAGCGGCCTAGAGCGCACGGTTCCGATGGCCGAAGAGGTCGCTCAGGCTCTTGCCGCGCTCGGGCAGCGCGACATGTACCGAGGTGACGATGATCTTGTCTTCTGCGGAGTCAGGGGCGGCCACCTCACCAGCAACAGGCTCCGGGGTCGCTACAAGGCCGCATGCAAGAAGGCCGGTCTGCGAGCCCTGCGCTTCCACGACCTTCGCCACACCTTCGGCACTCACGCGATCCGCACCGCCGATTCCCGCGAGGTCATGGAGTGGATGGGCCATAAAGACTTGGCGACGACTCAGCGCTATCTCCAATTCAAGCCGAGACAAGACGCTGCCCGCCGAATCTCAGCGGCTTTCCAAGCCGACTCGGTCGCGGAGCCATCCGACGCGACCCCGAAAAGCGCCTGACCCGCTCCATGCCCTCTGGATGGCTCCAAGGAGCCATCCACTTTGTTTTTCCCTCGCAGGTTCCTCTGGCGGAACCGGGGCATCCCCTGCGGTCCTGTCGTGCTGTTTGGTCCCCATGCCGCGCAAGAACGAAAGAAAGATGTGGCCCCACCACAGCCCGGAGCCGCCTCGCTTCCCTGGGCCTCCCCGCGCTTCTTGCATCTGACCCCGGTCGGTCACATCGTGAGCGGGTGGGGTCAGATGCAAGAAGCGCCCTCATTTGGCCCAGGGAAGCGAGGCGGCTCCACACGCTGCAATCGCAGCCTTGTTCGTAGCCCTCTCGTCTTCAATTGCAACTTGGATCGAGCCCGAGCTCGAATAGTCTGCGCCGATGGCCGACGACCCCAAGCGCAAAGCCGCCAGCAAAGCTGTGCAGGTGGCTCAGAAGCAGTTTGAGCGCGATAGCAAGGCTGCGCGGGAGGCTCGGCGCAAAGCCTTCGCCCAAGCTCAGAAAGAAGGGCTTTCGCTCAGAGACATTGGCGAGCTTGTTGGCTTGGATCGCTCGCGGGTCGGCCAGATCATCCGGGGCGACTAGCTCTAGCTGTAGAGCTTTTCTCCTCAGTCTGATACGTTCGGTTCACCCGGATAAAGCGGCTCCCGGCGGTGCGCAAACACCAACCGGGAGCCTGACCACAAGGAGATGAGACCTCCTCATGGCTAGAGACAACGATATGGGCGGCGGGTCGCTGGTGCCTCTCGACCTTCCCCCGCAGCACATTTCGATCCTGCGTGAACGTCTGACGACTTGGCTGGACGGCGTTCGGGAGGATTTGGAAGCCGTCGACGAGGCACAGCGACCCGATCAGGCGTGGCAGGAAGCGCGGGCATTTGAGCGGTTGCTAACCGCTCTTGCGACGGGAAAGATTTGTCTTCCCGACGAAGCGGCCAGGACGGCGCTCGAGGCGTCGGCAGCAGCGCATGACAAGGAGAGCGACTACGCGGACGTAGCCGCGACCCACGATGCGCTGCATGCCCTGCTTGACGCATTGGGGGGTGCCCGCGCTTGATCGCCACCGATCTGCGGTTGCAACGGGTGGTGCTGGCACTCGTTCTCCGGGAACATCCGGCAGTTCTTTCGCTGCCGGCGCTGGCCGGCCAGGTTCTCGCGGACCCTCGCGCCCTCACTGGCAAGGTCGCGCTTGCCCGCGCCCTCCGTGATCTAGACAACGAGGGCTTGGTGTTCAGCGATGGCTCGCATATGCAGCCGAGCCGACCAGCGATCTACGTCAAGCGTCTGCTGGGGGAATGCTGATGTTGGTTCCGGGGCGGTTCAGCAGCGCTGCAATCAACATCGGCGATGGTGAGTTGGAGGTGCGCCTGAGCGATGGCGGCAACTGGCGGGTTCAGGTGCGCTCGACAGATGGCGAGGAGTGGCGGCTGCTTTGCCGGGGCCATATTGACGGCACCATCTTCGAGACTGCCGGGGCCGACGATGAAACGCCGATCACGGTCGGCCCGCTACGGGTCGATCCTGCGGCCCGCCGCGTCGAAGTTCGCGGCGCTCCGGTGCGCTTGACGGCGCGGGAATATGAGTTGGTGGCGCTGCTTGCCACGGAACCCGCCCGCGTCTTCACCAAGGACGAGTTGCTGCGGGAAGTCTGGAAAAAGAGGGGAGGCGGCAGCCTCCGCACTCTCGACTCACATGCCAGCCGCGCCCGCTGCAAGCTGCGCGAGGCCGGAGCGGAGGGGTACATCGTCAATTGCCACTCTCGCGGCTACATGCTTTGCGCAGATCGCTAGCTGTTTGCAGAACAAATTGATCTGAGGGTGGACCGTTTCACCTTCGAGCATCGTCTTAGGGGGCGATGCTCGAAGGATTGAACGGATGCCCGACGGATCGAACGAAATCCACGCGGACGTTGCCGCCAAGCGCAGGCAATTCGCCGTACTCCTGGCGCAGCTTCGCGCCGCCGAGCCACGCTTCGCAGAAGCGTCGATCCTGGTGCCCAATGAGATTGGCGAGTGGCATGCGGCCGTCTACCTGCTGACTGGCTGCGGACCCGTCTGGGAAAGACTTGGTCCCCCGATAGTTGCTCAGGTTTCGCTTTCGCCTGTCTGTGAAGAGATGGAAAGCGCTCGTCGTCGCTGGACTCTCGACCAGCGCGCAGCGATGGAGTGGGCGATGCACTTCTGGAGGCCGGACAAATACGCGGCCAGCTTCCCGGTGGCGTTCCAAGGGTTCTTGTTCACTCGCTGGATCGTTGCCGCCCATCTACAAAAGGGTCTCGTTCCGAGGATTCGCATTGAACGGGGTTGAACCGTGTATCCCACTCGTCCCCGCCGACCTACCCAGCAATCAGCGCAGCGCCGCTCGGCCGTCAAGGGCGCAACGCGCCCGACCCCTTTAGGGGTTGACTGCCGAGCGGCGCTGCGCTTCGCTGGCAAGTAGGTCGGCCAGGTGAAGCTATGGCTAGTAGCCGCACACTCGGCTCTGTGCAACGACGAAGGCCGTCAAGGCCGCGAGGGCGAAACAGAAAGAAAGTTACTTACACATCTTTCTTTCGTTCTTGCGCGGCAGGGGAGCGAACACACAGTAACAATCACACCCTGAGTGATTAAAAAGTTTCTTGACATTGCTCACGAAAAGTGACTTACTCATTGAGCTATGGGAACCAGGGAGGATATAAGTAAGGGTGAAAAAACCCCCGCCGCGTCGGCCAAGGGCGGCGGCCTACCTGTGCGCAATCGCAGCAAAGAGATTCAGCACTCCGAGCGGCGGTCGGGGAGGAGTGATCGACGCTCGGTTAGGAGTCGCGGCCAAGATGGGCGGCTGGGACTACGGCAGGCAGAAGCTCACGAAAGACAGCTTTCGGCCCCGCTTGACGAACCGCTGCTCGACGCCGAGGAAGCCGCGCAGCTCCTTCACGTCCCTCGCAGCACCCTTTACGAACTGGTCCGCTCTCGGCACTTGCCGCATGTCCGGATGGGGCGGTCGTTGCGGTTTACGCGCAGGCACTTGGCGGGCTGGGTCGATGAAAACACCTTTCGGTAGTTGAGCCCAATGTCCACCCACGGGTCGGCCTTCTTGGTTCCTGGGTCAGAGGCCCCGGTCGAAGTGATGCAGGGGTCTGCTCAGCGCCCTAGCCGCGCGGCGGAGTCGAAGCGGAGGTGGATCGTGCCAGCGCGCCGCCTGTTGTGGTGATTGTCTTTGGGCTCATGGGACGAAAGCCCAGCATGAATGAGGTGCGGGAAGCAATCGGTGGCGCGTTGTATGGCATCAGCGCCTATGAACTTGAGCAGGTGTGCGACGCCCTCGGCATGCCGCCGCAACCCGAGGGCGGGGCCGATCCGTTCGCGAGTAAACGCTCCTACGTCAACAGACGCTTGATCGGCTGCTCGCTGGAAGATCTTCTTGCTTTCGTCGGAAAGATCGCCGACGAGTACGGCGAGGAGGGTCTAGAGAAGTACCTGACCGGGTTCGGCGTAACCGGCGTAGATGGCGAGCTGAAGAATCTCATTTTCGCTGCCGACGGCCCGAAGCCTCGCATCGTGCTCCGCGACGCTGTTAACAACGTGATCGAGATCGTCGAGAATGCAGATCATTGCCTTGTCTATGACCGTCCGCTCAGCTCGGACGGGTTGACTTGGCAGGCCCTCGTTGATTGGTGGCGGGACCAATGCGACCCGGAGGCGGGCAGCGATTTGGAAGCAGGCAGACGGCTCCATCTGCGGCTCCAAAGCTCGCTGCAGAGTCCACCCGAGAAGCTCGTTCTCAAGACCTACGCCGAACGGTATGGCCGGGAGGGAGGCTTTGAGCTTCCGGCCCTTGTCCCGCAGGTTTATCTCTACTACGACCCCTATACCAAGACCGAACTTGGACCCGAGGGGGAGGTACTCGCGCGCCAACGGATGGATTACCTGATGCTTTTGCCGGATCGGAGCCGGGTCGTAATCGAGGTCGATGGGCGTCAGCACTACTCCTCCGGCGACAAGGATCAATTCTCCGATCCAGGGCGCTACGCGGATATGGTCCGCGAGGACCGGGCTCTGCGCCTTCGCGGTTATGAGGTGTATCGCTTTGGGGGAGCGGAGTTCGCGAAGGACGATGCGGCTGAAAGGGTCAACGAATTCTTTGAGGCGCTCCTATCCCGCCACGGCTTGCAAGTCTGATGCTGGCCTGGTCCTCTCTGCCTTCGGACGGGGGTCGTCTGTGACCGATTATCGGGGCCAGCCGCCGATGCCTGAGGCCGATGTAGTGATCGTCCCGACGATTCCTGAGTGGGAGGAACACGCCGCCGACTACTTAGCCCTCAGCGAGGCGATAACCGCCGACCTCGATCTATCGGCAGTCGCGCTGGACCGGGGTGTTCCGCATTCCGGGAGCGACATTCCCGATTTTGTGCCGTTGGGCTTTCTTATTTATCTCGGCGTCAAGCTCGCCGACACCGCCGTGGACGCGCTCGTTGACCGCATCACGCGCCTTGTTATCGAGCGAGGGAAGACTCGGTGGTGGACGAAAGGCAAACAGGTCGAAGGCCGAATCTACGGGCCAGATGGCGAGGTCCTGAGGAGGGTCACTTGGGAATCGACCGAGGGCGAACGCGAGTGGTTCGACCATGATTGAGAGGCAGCTTCAGAAAGCGTGTCCCGAAACGTGTCCCCGACTCCACCGAACTCGACCGAACTGGACCGATCTGCTTGGACTCCTCAGGCACAAGGCGAACGCGAATGACCCCACAGATCGAATTCTCAGTCCGGAAACCGGGGTTCGAATCCCCGTAGCGGTATGGCCTTATCGGAGAGAGCCGGATCTCCTGTCTCTCCCAGGTCACCTAGATTCCTCGCCTCGCCGAACGCGCTTGACACCAGCGCTTTCAGGCGTACTTGACCACTGTTGCGGTCGACCTCGACGTGCAGGCGGAAGGCATCGAATACGGCGCGGCGTAGGTCAGGGTCAGCGGAGGCCAGGCGCTCGCCGAGGTCGGGCAGGGCGTCGAGGATCGCGCGAGCGTCTTCGGGATCGACGGCGGTGCTGTCGCGTCGTGAGCCCTCGATCTGGGCGAGGACCGACTGCGCCTCAGCGCATTCGGCCTTGAGCTCGCGGATGCGGCGACCGACCTCGACTGGATCGACGCCCGCCTCTATCGCGGCGAGCTGGCGCTCGATCTTCTGCTCGACCGCGGCGATCTGACCGGCGATCCGCTTGCGCTTGTCGCCGTCGCGGTCGCGTAGCTCGCTGGTTAGGCCCGCGCTCTGGCGGCGGAAGTGGCGAGGCGGTCGGCGCCGAATATCCGCGTAGCGAAGAAGCTGTCGATCAGCGTCGTGAGGCTGTCCTCGCGGACGTACTGCCACTTGCCGTGTCCGGCAGCCTCGGCGGCCCTGTCGCCGTAGGAGGCCCGGTAGCCGCAGGTGTAGTAGGTCGACTCGCCTCCGCGGGCGCGGCCCTGCATCCGAAGCGGGTTGTGGCCGGTGGCGCAGTGGACAATGCCGCGCAGCAGGTACGGCCGTTTCTGCGGTCGGCGACGACGGTTGCCGCCCTGGCCGATGCTGCGCCGCTCCATCTCGGCCCGCGCCCGCTCGAACTGCTCGTCTGAGATCAGCGCCTCGTGGCGCTCGTCCGCTTCGACCCATTCGTCCTGCTCGCGCCGCACGACCGGCCCGACGCCCTGCTTGTGGGCGCGCGAGTCGAGCCGGTTCCAGTAGAGGCGACCGGTATAGGTCGGGTTTTCGAGCATCGACTTGATCGTCGTCTTCGCCCACTTGCCCGAGGTGTTGCGCTTGGAATCGACGTGGGAGGGAGGCGGCGGCCCGCCGGGTCGGTTCAGCTCGTTGGCGATCTCCTTGTAGCCGGCGCCGGCGAGGAAGCGATCAAACATCTCGGCGATCACCGGCGCCTGCTCGGGGTCAACGACGAGGCGAGACTTCGTATCGCCCGTCTTCGCCCGCGCTGGGTCGGGATGGGCCTCATGCCGCAGCCGGTAGCCGTAGGGCGCTCGGCCGCCGTTGCGGAAGCCCTGTCGCGTGTTCTGCTTCTGTCCGCGGCGGACTTCGCGGCCCAGCTTCTCGACCTCGAACTGGTCGAGCGCCTGGAACATGTGGCGGATCAGCCGCCCCTCTGGACTGGTCTGATCGCCGGCCGTCAGGGCGTAGAAGACCTCGACGCCCGCTCGCGTCATCTCCCGCTCGTAGGTGAGCGCATGGAACAGGTCGCGGCTCAGCCGCGAGGTCCTGTAGACGATCACTGCATCGAAGCGCCGCGCGTCCCGCTCCTTGGCCTCCCGCAGCAACTCCCCCCACCCGGCCCGATCGTCCCGCCGCCCGGCCTCCTGGTCGGTGAAGTCGCAGACGATCTCCCCTCCCAGCTCCTCTGCCTTCGTCGCGCAAGCCTCCCGCTGCGAGGGAAAGGAGAGCGTCGGGTCCTGCTTGTCCTTGGTCGAGAGCCGCCCGTACCAGGCAAAGCGCCGCCCGGCGCCCGCAGCCTGACGCGACCGCTTCTCAGCAGCCATCAGATCGCCTCCTCGTCGTCTCGCAGCCATCGCGATCCATTGTGTCGGGCTTGTCCCGAATCCGCCCAGCCGAGCCGCAGCCGACAGGCGCGGCGAGTCGGGAACGAGGAAAGCGAAAACCACCAAAGCGGCAGGCGAGGGTGGCGATGATCGGACGCACCGATGGATCGGCGACAGCAACCACCATCGGACCAGATGGAAATGCGGCGATGCAGATCGGATGGGGAGTAGGTAGTCGGCGCTGCGCACCGGTCCGTTGACAGGGGTTGGGGGAGTATGTAGTCAGCATCTCTCGATCTCCGTAAATGGCTTCACAAAAGGGAATGCGGGGCGTCCCCCGATTCGGAGTGCGCGGCGCAGAACGCGCCACAGAACGCGGTGCAGAACGCGGGTGGGGCGAACCGCAGAACGAACCGCAGGGTGAACCGCAGAACGAACTCTCCAGGTTGTCTCCGTGGTGACTTCTCATGTCCTATTCCCTTGTCGCTGAGAACGGCAGATCGCGTCACCTGGACGAATTGGCCAGGGCAAACAGGTAAAGAAACTGTCACGTTTGTACCGAAACAGTCACAAAGGGCTTCAACGACGATGGCTCCGTCCGGCAGGCGGTGAAATGCTGGCGGCCTGATGCCCGACTCCGTTCTCTGGCCACTCGACTCGCACACCGCCGCGAAGCACCGCGTCCTCCGCTCCTACCTTGATGGGTGGTTTCCCGTCATGGGCCATCAGGCTCAGCGGGTCCGGTCTTTCGGGGACGATGAACCCCGCTTGCTGCTTGTCGATGGCTTCGCGGGGCCGGGGCGCTACGAGACGGGGGAGCGGGGCTCGCCGCTCATCATGTTGGACGCGCTCCTCTCCCACCAGAGCTTCGACGATCTGGGAGGCGTTCAGTTCATCTTCTTCTTCATCGAGCACGACGAGGGTCGTGTCGAGCACCTGCGTGGAGAGATTGCGGCCTTGGGGGAACTGCCGAACAACGTTTCCGTCGCCATCGAGCACGGGGAGTTCGAGAGTACGTTCTCCTCGGTGATAGACCCGATCATCGAGCAGGGCGCCCATCTGATTCCCACCTTTGCGTTCATCGATCCCTTTGGCTATTCGAGTGCGTCGATGTCTATCACGGGCCGCCTTCTCGACTTCCCCCGCTGCGAGACGCTTTTCTTTCTGCCGATGTCCTTCATCCATCGCTTCGTGGGCCGAGAGGGCCAGGAGGAGGCCCTGACCTCGCTCTTCGGAACCGATGAATGGCGGGCGGCGATTCCGCTCCAAGGCGAGGCCCGGACCGCCTACCTGCTGGAGCTTTTTGAACGCCAGATCGAACGGAGCGAGGGGGTCGAGTTCGCCCGCTCGTTTCAGCTTCGCACCCAAGATGGGAACGACTACCGGCTCGTCTTCAGCCTCGGGCATCTCAAGGGTCTGGAAATCGCCAAGGACGCGATGTGGGGCGTCGACCCCGTGGCGGGAACGTCATACACCGCGACGACCGAGTCAGGGCAGGAGGTCCTGTTCAGTCCCGGAGACACGGTCGATATCGCGCCGCTCCTTGCTGAGCTGCGCTCTCAGTTCAGAACGGGGTGGTTCACGATCGAACAAGCCGACCGATGTACGCTGGTTGATACTCCCTTCCGCATAGCCCACCTTCGGCGACGCACTCTCCAGCCGGCAGAGCAGGAGGGTGCGTTGGAGGTTCGGCGGCCTGGGAGTCACGGCTTCAAGAACGCCACCATGCGGTTCCGCTCATAATCGACCGGCCGATTCGTCCGAACAGAATGCGAACATTTGTTCGTATGACCTAAAGGGGACGCCGGCTGGCTGGCGAAAGGAGCGCAAGCATGGCGGACAACAGCGCGATCGAGTGGACGGAGGCGACTTGGAACCCGGTCACCGGCTGCTTCCAGGTGTCTCCCGGCTGCGCGCACTGCTACGCCAAGACCTTCGCGGAGCGCTGGAAGGGGGTCCCCGGACACCCCTACGAGCAGGGATTCGAGCTCCGGCTTTGGCCGCAGCGCCTAGAGCAGCCGTTGCGCTGGGCTCGGCCGCGGATGATCTTCGTGAACTCGATGAGCGACCTGTTCCACGAGGACATTCCCGAGGAATACATCGAGGAAGTGTTCGAGGTCATGGGCAGGGCCGACCATCACACCTTCCAGATTCTGACCAAGCGCCACGAGCGCCTTGCGAAGTTGGCGCCCTCCCTCCCTTGGCACCCAAACATCTGGGTCGGCGTGTCGATCGAGAACCGTCGCTTTACGCATCGAGCCGACTATCTGCGGGAGGTCGATGCGGAGGTCCGCTTCATCTCCGCCGAGCCTCTTCTCGGTTCTCTGGATGAACTTGACCTATCGGGCATTCATTGGCTGATCGCCGGAGGCGAGTCAGGGCCAAAGCACAGGCCGATGAGAATCGAGTGGGCGCGAGAGCTCCGCGACCGCTGTCTCGACGAGGAAGTCGCGTTCTTCTTCAAGCAGTGGGGCGGACATCGGCCAAAGTCCGGCGGGCGCCTGCTCGACGGGCGCACCTGGGACGAGATGCCAAGACGTCAAGAAGCCTTGGCGACCGCTTAGGTTCTGCTGGCCGAGTAGCCGTCTTTAGGTTGACGGACGCCGGAATCGATTTCACGAATTTCGCGGCGTGCTCGGTCGAACTCGACCCGAAACTCAGGATTCTTGAGTCTCTGAGCCATGCGTTTGTCATGGTAGGTCGTGTCGAGGCTTGCCAATGCTCTTGATCGAGAAGCTCCCATTGCGTAGTGCAGAGGCTAGGTCATTCAGGAGAACGCTGGGCAACTGGCCTGCTTGCGGGCCTTGACGACGGCCCTGCCGAGCTTCCGGTGGTCACGCCGTTCCTGCAAGCGACGCGATCGGAGTTTGATCCATCTTTCTATGCGGGATCGCGGTTTCTGCGCACGCTTCCAAGCGATTCGCCGAGCCCGCTCACATTGCTGTCCCGCGTCGTAAAGACCGTCGAAGACTTCCTCGCGGAGATCGCGGCCGAGCGCCTCGTTCTTCTGGAGCGCCGAGAGTGCCGCGAAGGCTTGTTCTATGACATCGAGCTCATCGGGCGGCATGCTGTGGGCGAGTGCCCTTCGCTCAGCCTCCCAAACGCCCGCGTAAGAAACAAAGGGAACCACGACAGGGCGAAATGGGTGCAACTGCGTGGCGTGCGTTCTCACCAACGCATCACGCAAAGCGCCCAAGATGAGCAGCGCGGCTGCTCGACTCTCGCGGCGACGATTCACCGCTTTCAAAGCCGCGCCAAGGATGGGGGTCAGTAGTGCGCGGCACAATTCGACGACGATCGTGAAGTCCACCGGGGAATCATTGCTCAGGAGCCGGATGGCGGCAACCCGCTCATTCGCCGTCCGCCAGGGCGGCTTCTCGGGGGCCGAGGCAGGGTACGGGTTGCTTGCGACAACCCGCATCCTCCCTGTGGCCTGCGCCTCGGCCCCTGAGAAGCCGCGCCTGTTCGGTGGCGATCGTCAGGCCGCCTCCCTCGGGTCGAGGTCTGCGAGCAGTTCCTCACAGGCGTTGTAGCCGAGTTGGAACAGCTCGTTGGTGGCGGCGTCTTCCTCCTTCGACTCGCGCTCGGTGATGGATTCGAGCAGGACTCGCTCGGCTTCGCCGTGGAGGCGTTGGAGGAGTTCCATCAGGTCGTGGGCCGGCATGGTCAGGTCGAACGAGGTGCGGCCGTCTCGGCCGTTCCAGCCGATGTCCTCCAGCAGGCGGAAGTCTTCGCCGAACTCGATGCCGAGGCGTTCGGCGGTGGCGAAGTCCTCGGTCTGCTCCAGGGCGATCCAGAGGTCGCCCACGGCGCCGAGGTGGTTGCGGACCAGCTCGTAGAGGCCGTCACGCTGGTCGCCGTCGATCGTGCAGGTGGTGCTGAGCATGGTGCCCTCCTCTCGGTAGGGCACCGGAGAACTGCCGGTGATGCCGCCCCCAGGTGGGGCGCACGGCGAGTACCGTCTCGCTTGCATCGAAGGCATGTACTTCGGTGCCAGGCCCCGGGGCGTTCCACCGCCGCCGGGGCCACTTATGTCTTGCGAGCCGGCGAAGGTAGCGCCGTCGGCAGCGATTTCAAGTCGAGTTTCCGCGACCGCGCCGAGAGTCGCGTTCAGCCGAACTTACCGACCCCTCCGCTTTCCCTTCTGTGGAGCCAAATCCAGCGCCGCTTCTACCGGGACGACGATCTCTCCGCTAAGGCCGGGACGCTGTAGCGGTACTTCGATGCCAAGGCACTCCAGTGCTTCGGCGCCATCTTCCTTGTGGTCTGACGCTCCGCTCTTGATTCGCTCGGCGGCACACATAGAGACTGATTGTCTGCGGTAGTGGCGGCGCCTACCCGGACGGTGTCTCAGCTTTTCAGCAGGTGTTCAATCGCAGCGATGAATTCGGCGGTGCCCTTGACTAACTCGGCAGCTTCCTCAGGACTCGGGGGTGCCGCCTCGTAGTCGCCTTCCTCGCGGGCGGCTTTGGCGCGGCGGGCGAGGGCGCTGAGCTGCTGGTCGAACTCGCCGGGCGCGACGAAGACCTGGCTGAACAACGTCCAAATGCCGCTGTGGGTCTTAGCGAACTCCCCTCGCTCAGAGAGGGCGGCTCGAGCCGCGTAGAGCATCGCGTAGTAGGCCGCGCTGACCACCACGGCGGGATGAGCGGTCCCGAGGATCGCCTCGGCGTCGGCCAGCCGGTCACGCGCCTGCTGCATGAACTCCTCGGAGCGGGGGCTCAATCCAGTGCGCTCCCGGCGAGGACGACCTTGTCCCGATCGACCTCTTGGATGAAAAAGGACTCGATCGCGCGGCGCTCTTGCAGCCACTCCGGGTCGTGGACGTGGACGGAGTAGTTGAAGGGGCTCTCGCCCTCCGCGATTGCGGCTTCTTCGCTGAGGTCGCCGGCAATTCGCCCATAGCGATCCCGGCCTCCCTCGGCGATCACGAGGAGATCGACGTCGGACTCGGGGTGCGCCGTCCCGCGGGCACGGGAGCCATACAGCCAGAGACCGCGCAGATCGCCGCTCAGCTCATTGTCCAAGCGTGATGCGAAGCGTTCGACTACTCGGCGTTCTCTCGCGCTGAGTTGTGCTGCGTCCAGCCGATCGGCAGTTGCCAGCTCCATAGCTTCAAGGATAGGCCCGGCGCAGGCTGAGACGACGAAATCCCGTGTCCCGAAATATGTCCCCGACTCCACTGAACTGGATCGCCGAACGCGCTGGCGTCGAGGATCGCGCGGGCGTCCTCCGGACGCCCGGAGACAATAAGCTTCGTGCATGGCTCCGCAGACTGGCACCGCGCTGCTCATAATCGCTGTCTTCGTCCTGCCGGGGTTCGTCACCTTGCTGATGCGGGAGCGGACCTTTCGAGTCAAGGGGCAGGATTCTCCGTTCGAGCGCTTGCTGAACGCTCTCTATTTCAGCTCGATCATCTACGTTGTGCTCGGCTTGGCCTGGGTGGTGGGCGGGTTGGGACGCGACGATATCTCGCGCCTCTACGCAGGGCACGACTCGGTCGGCGTCTATCTCCTGTTGGCGGTTGTCGGCTTGTTCGTCTTGCCCGCGGTGATTGCGGAGCTCGGCCGACGATGGCAAAAGTCGCGGGAGCTGCGTCCGTGGTTTCTGAAGCGCGCGGGTATTGACCCCGGGCACGCCGTTCCGGCCGGTTGGGAGCAGCTTTTCAGCGAGAGCCCAGGGGCCAAAGCGGGCAACGGCTTGATGTTGCGGGTCACGCTCGATGACGGTCGCGTTGTCGGTGGCTATTTCGGCGGGAAGAGCCTCGCCGGCTACACGACCCACACGCGTGACCTCTTCATCGAGGAGCGATGGGCGCTTGATTCCGAAGACTGGTTTGAGGAGCCGGTTGAGGGCAGCCTTGGCATTTGGATCGCCGAGGATCAAATCCACTCCGTGGACGCCTACATGCCGTCCCAGGGCGCCGAATGACCGAAGAAGGCGACGCCTGGCGGGCGGCTACAATCGTAGAAATGCCGGACCGGCCGAAACAGCCAATTCAGAAGCGCGGCGGGATTTCGCTGCCAAACAATGGCTTCCGCCCGACGCAACCGCCGCCCAAACCCTCCGACGCGGCTTCGAGCGCGAAACCGTCTGCCGCGGCAAGGCGTGCCGATGGCCGGTAGCGACGAGTCCGCCGAGCAGGGCGGTGCCGAGGAGAAAGCTATTCACCTCGTCGAGGTTCCGACCGGCGAGGAGATTGCCCTTGGGATGACGGCGAAGGTGCACGAGGGGATGACCCTGCGGGCCCAAAACGAGGGCAAGGCAATGACCGGAAAAGGCAAGCCTCCAGTCGCCCCGCCTCCGAAACCGTCTGACGCCGCCGTCAGCGCCAAACCCAAGCAGTAGCAACCTCGGATAGCGGTCCGCGCTTTGGTCTGAGCGCAGGTCACGATCAGGCTTGGGCTGGTCATCGCTGGCATCGCGGCGATCGTCCCTGCTCTGAAAGGCGCCACGGCGAACCTCTCACCCCGGTTGTCACCTCCTTTTCTTCGTATCCCTTCCTGTCATGTTGCTCACCAGTTGCGGCCTTCTCTCCCTCGGGCTCGTGACCTACGGCGTCCTGGCGGTGTGTCTGGTTTTCATGTCTCTCTCGATCGGCATCGACTTTCGAACCCCCGATCCGGGAGGGGACGAGGACGCCAAGGGCAAATAGGCCGGCGAAACCATCGCGGAGCGCTGAGTCTGCGGCGGTAGCCATGGCCTCCCAGCTCGAGGGTTAGGCTGCCCCGTGCATGGGCCTGCTCGATCCCGCTCCGCCGCCGTTCGAGGTCTCCGAGTGGCGGCGCCTGCCGCACCTGGAGCGGATCAGGCCGCTGGCCCAGGACTGGGCGCTGAACGGGTTCGGGACGCCGGTCGCCGTCTACTTCCTCTACGTCTTCAAGATCTTCGCCTACGCCGGCCTCGGCTTTCTGCTGATCGAGGCGACGAGCGGCTGGCCCGCTTGGACCGACCCGATCGTCTTCCAGAAGGCGGTGATCTGGACGATGCTGTGGGAGGTGCTCGGGCTCGGCGCCGGCTCGCTGCCGCTGACCCTGCGCTTCAGCCCGATGGTCGGCGGCTTCCTCTACTGGCTGCGGCCGGGGACGACGCGGCTGCCCCCCTGGCCGGACAGGGTCCCGGGGACGCGGGGGACGCGGCGGACCCGGCTCGACGTCGGCCTCTACGCGGGCCTCCTGGCGGCGGCGATGTACCTGCTGCTCTCGCCCGGGGTGGACGCGACGGCGCCCTGGGTCGACGGCGAGGCGGCGCGGCTCGACCCGCTCGCTGTCGCGGCCCTGCTGGCGGTCCTCGCCGCCCTCGGCCTGCGCGACAAGGTGCCGTTCCTGGCGGCGCGGGCGGAGGTCTACGGCAACCTCGCGCTCGTCTTCCTCTTCCCCCTGACGAACCTGGTGATCGGCGCCCAGCTCGTCTTCTTCTGCATCTGGTGGGGGGCGGCGTCCTCGAAGCTCAACCGCCACTTCCCCTTCGTGGTCACGGTGATGATCAGCAACACGCCCTGGAACCGCTCGCGGGCGTTCAAGCGCCGCCTCTACCGCGACCACCCCGAGGACCTGCTGCCCTCGCGCCTCGGCGCCTTCGACGCCCACCTTGGCACCGCGGTCGAGTTCACCCTGCCGCTGGTCCTCCTCCTCACCCAGGGCGGTCTCCTCGGCACCCTCGCCCTGGCGGGGATGGTGATCTTCCACGTCCACATCTTCTCGACGTTCCCGCTGGCGGTCCCCCTGGAGTGGAACGTGTTCATGATCTTCGGCCTCTTCTTCCTCTTCGGCCACTACGCCGACGTGCCCTGGTCGAGCCTCGACGACCCGCTGCTGTTGGCGATCCTGGCCCTCACCTGCGTCGGCCTGCCGGTGCTGGGCAACTTCCGCCCCGACCTCGTCTCCTTTCTGCCCTCGATGCGCTACTACGCCGGCAACTGGGCGACCAGCCAGTGGCTCTTCCGGCGCGGCGGCGAGAGCGGGGAGGGGGCGGAGGAGAAGCTCGACCGCGAGATCGTCAAGGCGGCGCCGATCGTCGGCCGCCAGCTGGAGAAGTTCTACGAGCCGGAGCTGATCGACGTCCTCCTCTACAAAGGCCTCGCCTTCCGCTCGATGCACTCGCACGGGCGGGCGCTGAACGCGCTCTCGCTGCGCGCGGTGGACGACGTCGAGCGCTACAGCGTCCGCGAGGGGGAGCTCGTCGCCGGCGTCGTCCTCGGCTACAACTTCGGCGACGGCCACTTTCACGACCAGCGGCTGCTCGCCGCGGTGCAGGAGCGCTGCCGTTTCGCCCCGGGCGAGCTGCGGGTGGTGACGCTCGAGTCCCAGCCGGCGCACGTGCAGCGCCAGCGCTACCGGATCTGGGACGCGGCCGACGGCCTCGTCGAGCAGGGCTGGGTCGACGTCCGCGACATGGTGGTGCGGCAGCCGTGGCTCGTCGGCGACGAGCCGTTCCCCGTCCACCCCGAGCCACCGAACGCGGTCGTTCCCGGTATGCGGGAACAGATGACTCATGAGTGATGCGATCGTCGTCGGCTCGGGCCCCAACGGCCTCGCCTGCGCGGCGACGCTGGCGAGCCGCGGGGTGGCGGTGACGGTGATCGAGGCCGAGGAGACGGTCGGCGGCGGCACGCGCACGTCCGAACTGACCGAGCCCGGGCTCCTGCACGACGAGTGCAGCGCCACCCACCCGATGGTCGTCACCTCGCCCGCGGTCGTCGCCACCGGGCTGGAACTGGAGCGGCACGGGCTCGAGTGGGCCTGGCCCGAGGTCGACCTCGCCCACCCGCTCGACGGCGGCGGCGGGGCGGCGATGCTGCGCTCGGTCGAGGCGACCGCGGCGGGGCTGGGGGAGGCCGGCGCCCGCTGGCGGCGCGTCTTCGGACCGCCCTCGCAGGGCTACGAGACCCTCACCGAGGACATCTACCACCCGCTGATCCACCTGCCGCGGCACCCGCTGCGGCTGCTGCGGTTCGGGATCCCGTCGGCGCTGCCGGCGATCGCGCTCGGGCGTTACCTGGGAACCCCGGAGGCCGCGTCTCTCTTCGCCGGCGTCGCCGCCCACGCCTACGCGCCGCTGAACCTTCCGCTGAGCTCGGCGATCGGGATGGCCCTGGTCTGCGCCGGCCACGCCCACGGCTGGCCGGTGGCGAAGGGGGGCTCGGTGGCGATCGCGAACGCCTGGGCGGCGGTGATCCGCGAGCACGGCGGCCGCATCGAGACGGGGCGCCGGGTGCGGTCGCTCGACGAGCTCCCCGCCGCCGACGCCGTCGTCCTCGACCTGGCGCCCCGCGGGGTGCTGGAGCTGGCCGGTGGCCGCCTGCCCGCCCGCGTCGCCCGCGCCTACCGCCGCTTCAAGCACGGGCCGGGCGCCTTCAAGCTCGACCTCGCGGTGGAGGGCGGCGTGCCCTGGGCCCAGGAGGCAGCGCGACGGGCCGGAACCGTCCACGCGATCGGCTCCTTCGAGGAGCTCGTCGCCGCCGAGGCCGAGGTCAACCGCGGCCGCATGCCGGAGCGCCCCTTCGTCCTCGTCGGCCAGCAGTACCTCGCCGACCCGGGGCGCTCGCGCGGCGACCTGCACCCGCTCTGGCTCTACGCCCACGTCCCCAACGGCTACAGCGGCGACGCCACCGAGGCGATCCTCGACCAGGTCGAACGCTTCGCCCCCGGCTTCCGCGAGCGAATCGTCGCCCGCGCCTCCCGCACCCCGGCCGAGCTCGAGGCGGCCAACCCCAACTTCGTCGGCGGCGACATCCTCTGCGGCGCCAACACCCCCCTGCAGACCCTGCTCCGCCCCCGGGCCGCACCCGTCCCCTACCGGACCGGCGCCCCCGGCCTCTTCATCTGCTCCGCCGCGACCCCGCCCGGGCCGGGCGCCCACGGCATCTGCGGCTTCAACGCCGCCGAAGCGGTGCTGCGCACGCTCTAATCGGAGTGCGCCCTTCGTTTGTTTCGAATAGCGGAACGAAGGAGGGGCACACTCATCAATCAGACGGTGATCGCCGCGGCGCCGGGTCAGAGGGTGGTCGAGTGCCGATCCCGGCCACCAGCGGGCCGACCAGCGCCAGGCCGATCGACTCCAGGGCCAAGGCGCCGATCCCGTTGCTGACCGCCGCCGAGAGGACGATCGGCCGGGTAGACGGGTTGTGAGTATCCGTTCACTCCGGTGAACCTCGGCACGAGTTCGGCCGGGAGCTCACCGGACCGCAGGCTCGGCAGCGGGGCCGACCTTGACCCCACTATGGTGGGGCGAAAGTCGGCTACGCCGATTTCGCGGGCCTTGATCCAGGGGGTGGCGAGCGGGGCTCAGGCGGGTTTCGAAGGTCAGCCTGAGCGAACCGGATGCTCATGAGACGGGGTTAATGAAGCCCGGCCGGGGGGTAGCACGCCCTCACCAGGGCACTATGGGAACTTCATCCAAAACCGGGGGCGAGACCGCCCGCCGCGAGCACAGGTTCGGCTCTTCGACGCCGCTGACGATCGGGGTCGAGGAGGAGCTGCTGCTGGTCGACGAGGGGTGCGGGCTCGTGGCCGAGGGCGAGCAGCTGATCGAGCGGATCGACGCCAGCAGCCGCGATGCGGTCTCGACCGAGATCTTCGCCACCCAGATCGAGCTGAAGACCGGCGTCTGCCTCGACGCCGGCCAGGCCGGGAGGGAGCTGGCGCAGGTGCGGCGCGCGGTCGAGGGCGCCGGCGCTCGGCTGATGGGCTCCGGCCTCTATCCGGGCGAGAGCGGCGAGCCGGAGCTGATCGAAAGGGCCCGCTACGAGTCCGTCAAGAAGGACCTTGCCAGCCTGCTCTCGACGCCGCCCTGCGGGCTACACGTCCACGTCGGCATCCCCGATCCCGAAACCGCCATCGCCGTCGCCAACGCGATGCGCCACCACTTGCCGCTGCTGGCGGCGCTGACCGCGAACTCGCCCTTCCGCGACGACGCCGACACCGGTCTCGCCAGCGCCCGGGCCGCCGCCGTCCGCAGCTATCCGCGCTTCGAGTTGCCGCGGGCCTTCCGCGACTACGAGGACTTCCTCCGCGTCGCCGACCAGCTGATCGCCGCCGCCGGCGTCTCCGACTACACCTACATCTGGTGGGACGTGCGGCCGCACCCGAAGCTGGGCACCGTCGAGGTGCGGGGGATGGACGTGCAGCCGCGGCCGCAGCAGAACGTGGCGATCGCGGCGCTGATCCAGGCGCTGGCGGCGAAGGAGATCGATCGTCCCAGCGCCCCCGGCCTCGCCCGCGAGGCGATCGAGGAGTCCTACTTCCAGGCCGAGCGCTACGGCCTCGAGGCGAGGCTGATGGTCGACGAGGGCACCGCCGCCCCCGCCACCGAGGTCGCTCGCGGCACCCTCGCCGAGGCGCGCCTTTACGCCAGGGACCTCGGCGGCGAGGGCGCGCTGGAGGAGATCGATCGCATCCTCGCCGAGGGCAACGGCGCCGACCGCCAGCGCCGCGTCCACGGCGAAGGGGGCATGGGGGCGCTGCTCAGCGACCTGGCCAAGCGGACGCGGGTCTGACTTCTCAGATCAACGCCGCGGCCTCTGCTCCAGCCAAGTATCGGTAGCTCTGAGGGGGCTGGAAGCCCGCAAGGCTATCTCGCAGATCCTGGAGCGGGCGGGGCTTGTCGAGGCGACGGATGTTGACAAGCTTGATTGCAACCGCCTCATTACGGCCCTCGAAGTAGTCGTTGTACTCGCTCTGACTGATCCCGGTTTCGCGCCCGTGCTCTCTCCAGATTTGCATGGTTGGGGCGACTTTCACCTCGGCTACTTCGGCGCGCCCAACCAACTTCATCGTTGGGGAGGAGGCATAGAGGAGAACCGAGGTGCCCGGCGCGACGTCGGGGCGAACCCGGCGAAGCTCCACGCTCTTTTCCCCGTTCAGCAGTAGATCCGCGAAGCGGGGACGCAATGAGAGAAATAGCGCGGAGTCGCTAGGAGGCATACGCAGAGGATCGTCGATAGAGCAGACAGAACATATGTTCGTCTATCGGCGTAGGAGACTGCGGTGCGCCAAAGCGCTTCCCCTCCGCGGTCCACAGGGATTCGAGTTCATCAAGGCCTAGCGGCCGCTTCAAGATCTCGGTGTTGACGAATCGGAGCGCCATCACCTCTCCATTTCCATCCCCAAGCTCCCGCACCTGCTCCAGCGAGTAAACGCCGAAGCGCTCAAAGCGAGCATGGAGACTGCGAGGTCGACCGACCACGACCTCAGCGACTTGCGAAACCGCTCGAATCGTTCCACGCGGTTGCGCCGCCGTCCCCCCGCTCACATACCAGAGGATCCGGGCTCCGGGAGAGATTCCTCGGTCATTCTGGATGCGCCGGTAATAGACATGCTCGCGGTTCAGGCCCAACCCGAGTTGCCGAGGCAAGAGGGTCTCTTCTGCAAGTCCAAGGTCCTCTGCGAATGGAATCCTGATCGGCACCAGGTAGCTAGGCACTCCAGCGCCCGTTATCTTCGCTGGCCAGTATCTGTCTTCGTATTCGCTCGCAGTCATGGGCCGAGGATTCTGGAGGTCCACCTCGGAGACATCCATGAGCCCCACTTTGACATGAGAAATCCAGCCGTCGGTCGTCTTCTCGAAGTGCTCGCTCTTGAGGGCACCTTGGACATCCTTGGATGGATGTGGATCGGCGATCCTCACTTCCTTGAGGCGTAGGTCGGCTGCTCGTTTCCGCTGAGCGAACACGAGTTGGCGAGCTACGACGTTGGATCCTGGTTGTGGCGCAACCCGCATCAACGAAACCTCGAGACATTTGTCTACGGTGCGCTGGGCAAAGCCAGCAATGACCTGGCCGCCGGCGGCCTTGACGACCTGAACTTCGTGGTTATTGCGATCGGCAAGGATCGGTCGCAGGCGAGACGCGAGCTCGGATCGTCTCTCGCCGGCAGCGTTGTTCAAGCATGCTGAGAGCACTTCCTCGTGCATGTTCTCGGTTGGGGCGAGTTGCTTTAGGTCCGTGCCTGCTAAGGCAACGGGCTGGTAGGGGTCATCAGCCCTTGCCTTGTCGAGGCGGACGATCAGCGCCGCGGGCGGGAGGATCACCAGGCCCAAAGCGTTTTCAATGGCCTCCGCAGCGTCAAGTAGATCCGCATCTCGAGAGATGAAGTAGTCCGCGCCTGCGGCTACTGCTCGCGCCACGTGTCGGTGATCGGCCTCGCCAGCCTTTGGGGCTAGATCGGCAACCTCGCCGAGATGGGCTTCCCAGTCGTCACTCGGCTTCGAGATCTGTCGATGCTGGTTTGCCCATCGTTGCTCGACTGGCCGCGCTTGTGCATCCGGGTGGTTGAGGATCTCGTAGAAGATCTCGCCCGTTACGCATAGCTCGACATAGTCTGCGATCCAGTCTTCCCAGAGGTATTGGCTCTCCTCTGCCTGCGGCCTCTTTCTGATGTCGATGTGTAAATCGAGGAAGACGTTGTGGTCCAGGGCGGCGATTGCACGCTCTGCGTGGTAATCGTCGAAGAGCGTCGGGTAGGAGGAATCCTCTAGATCACGCACCCAGGCCGTCAGGGTGTGGCCCTCTTTGCTGCGACCGCGCCGACTGCTCTGAGGTAGGAAGCCCAACGCTTTCCACATGCCCGCGAGCTCATAGTCGTCCCTGCACCAGAGATCGATCCGCTGCCGATGGTCGTGCCTGGAGGCCACGGACTCGATCAACCGCTTGGCGATTCCCAGACCCCGTGCCTCAGGAGCTACGCAGAGGTGTCGAATCGTGATGTTGCGCCTGGGGAGGTCGTACAGCACGTAACCCAAGAGCCGCTCGCCCTGCACGGCTGCCAGCAGCGTCCCTTTGCGGGCTCGCTCCAGGAAGCCTTCATCTGGGAGAAATCCAAGTTTCTGTTTGGAAGGACCATTGCCGAGGTCGATGATGCGACGAAGAAGGTCGTCCGTCGGCTCAACTTCCAGGATCTCTACTTCACGGCTCACCTGAAGATGAGGGCCGGAAGCCACCAATCTCTCCCCCCCTTTTTAGGAATCGGAGAGGGAGCGTATGGGGACTGACCGACAGATCCCGGTCTGACGGCGTTTCTCAAGTCGCGTTCTGCGACCGAAAAAAGGACGTGACTACTGCGGCGCCGGGATCTTCAGCCGCTTGCGGGCGGCGACGACGGCGGCGACCGAGGAGCGGCAGGCTTTGGCGATCTCGCCGTTGCCGTGGCCCGGGCGGCGGCGCACCTCGAACTCGATCAGGGCGGCGCGGCGGAGCTTGGCCCGGTCCTCGAGGCCGCTGCCCTTGGGGGCGGCGTCGAGGGCGGCCTGGGCGGCGCGCTCGCGGCGGCAGAGCAGGCAGAAGGTGCCCTCCCTCGAGCTCGCCCAGCTCTTGGGCAGCTCGACCTTCTCGCCGCCGAGGCGGCTGACGGTCACCCCGCACTGATCGCAGGTCCATTTCTTCGCGGTAGTGGTGCTCATAGAGGTGGAGTCGGCGCAGAGAGATTCTGCCCAACTCGTCCACCTACGGTAGCAGGGTCGCCATTTTGCCCTGCTAGGAGGCACGTTTCGAGCGCCTCCTACACTTGGGGCATGTCCGGCGAAGCGACGCCCGAGCCTACCTACACGCTTTACCGCCGTGGCCTCGAGCTGCTCGAGGACGGCGACTTCGAGCATGCCACCGCGCCCCTTGCCGAGGCCGCCCGGCGGGCGCCGGAGAAGAGCTCGGTCCGCGAGGCCCTCGGCCGCGCCTACTTCCGCGCCGGCCGCTTCGCCCCCGCCGCCGCCGAGTTCGAGGCCGTGGTCGCCTCACACCCGGTCAACGACTTCGCCCACTTCTGCCTCGGCCGCGCCCTCAGCAAGACCGGCGAGAAGCACCGCGCCCGCCACCACCTCGCCCTCGCCTGCAACCTCCGCCCCGAGCGGCGCGACTACCGGTACTACCGGCGGCTGCTCGAGGCTGAGGCAGAGGTCGGGTGAGTGGGGAGGGGCGAGGTGGTCCCTCTCCAGACACATCTCGCCTATGGCTCGATGTTGAGTGTCTGGCGAGGGACCACCTCGCCCCTCCACTCGGGGGTTGGTTAGCTGACGAGGGGCAGGACGCAGCGGAAGTTCTTGGTGGCGGTGGAGACAGCGGAAGAGACCTTGCCGTCAGACGCTACTGTCGCCACGGCGTAAACATCAGTACTAGAGACAACGGGGATATCGCTCGACCACTCGTCCCCGGGCGCCAGCACCACCCCCGGCTGTTGCGAAAAGGCAACCAGGGCCAGGGCCTCGGGCAGCTCGCCGCCCTGGGCCGCGCAGGCGGCGGCTGCGGCCGGTGCGTTCAGCGCGCTCCCGCTGGCTTCGCTCTGCCAGCAGGCGCCGGCGAACGGATGGGTGCCTTCCCGGCACCCGGCTTCGTAGCCGTTGACGGTGTTCGCGTTCTGCGCGTTGGCCGCGTTCAGCGCCGTCTCCGCGTCGCGCGCCGAATCCGCCGCATCGGCGTGGATCGCCGAGGGGACCTGGCCGAGGGTGGAGGCGTCGATCTGGATCCCGGTGATCGAGCCCGGCGCCAGCGCCGATCCCCTGATCGCGCCCGGCTTCAGCCGGTTCCCCGGCACCGATCCCAGCGCCAGCCGGTTTCCCGGCAGCGACTTGACCTTGATCGCCCGCCCGCTGATCTTCCCGGCCGCGTAGACCGTTCCGCCCAGCGCCGCCACCAGCGCCAGCCCCGCCAGAACCAGCGACGGCATCTGCCGCCAGAGTCGCCTGCCCATCGACCGCCCTCCCTTTACCTGATGTGATCGAACAAGCCGCCTCCATTGCCAGAGGCGGTCAAAGTGGCGGCACCCTAGAGGCGAAACCGTGGGCCTGGACGGATGTCACCGCGGAGGTTCGTCAAACGTCTGAGCGTGAAACCCGGCTCGGCGATCGAAAGCAGGCGAGGCCGACCGTGGTCGGAATCAAGGTCTCGACCTCCTCGGCTCGTTCCAGGGACCGGGTCTCCAATTCGGGGAGCGATCCGAGGATGGAGTCGAGCCCTTCGCCGATCTCGCTCCATGCCTGACGGTCGACCGTCACCGGCCGCCAGGAGAGGTGGCGATCGATCTCGGCGTCGAAGGTGTCGGCTTCGATCGCCTCGGTCACCCGTTCGAAGAAGGTTTCCAGGAAGTAGAGAGAGATCTCGTCGCGGACGAGTTCGGGGAGGGCTTCCCAGCTGCCGCTGTCGAAATATGCGCGGCGGGTGCTCCGGTAGATTCGTTCGATCCCGCCTCCCCGGCGACCCCCTCTGCGTTCCTCGAGAACCTCGAGGAATCCCCAGGCCGCCAGCTCTCGAAAGCATCGTGAGATGTGGGTCATCGAACCGCCGAACTCCTCGACGAACTGGGAGGGGCTGAGGGGTCGAATGCTCGCCTCGGCCACGATCTTGCACCGCCAGCGATTCGAAAGCGCCTTGGCGAAGGTGGAGCCCACCGCAGATTCGACTCCGGTCATCTCGAGGGGGCTCTGCTGCCTGAGAGCGCCCTCCAGCAGTTCGGAGGGCTTTTCGGGCGAGCGGAAGGAGGCGAGGCCGACCACCGTCGGGATCCGCTCTCCATCCGACTGCGCCAGTCGACGATTGGCGGCCACCTCGAATTCAGGGAGGGCTTCGAGCATTCGATCCAGGGAGTCGCCCAGCTCTCTCCAGGCGCGTCGGTCGAGGGCCACGACGTCCCAGGACAGGTGCCGATCGCTCTCTCGATCGAATGTCCCGGCTTCCCGTGCCTCTTTGATCTGGTCCTGGTAGGAGCTGATGATCTCCCGCGAGGCCTTGTCGCGCTCGCCGCGGGGCACGCTCTCCCAGGTGAAAGCGTCGAAGTGGGCGCGCCGAATCGCCCGGTAGACGTGTTCGATCGCAGCTCCTCGTCTGCGCCCGGGGCGCTTCTCGACGATCTCGATATAGCCCAATTTGGCCAGCTGGCGAAAGCAGCGGGCTATATGCGTGAGGTCGCCCCCGAACTCCTCGGCGAATTCGGACGGGCTGAGCGGCCTGATGCTGACCTCGGCGAGTATGCGGAGCCGCCAGGGATCGGCGAGCGCCCTCGCCGCTTTCGGGCTGATCCCAAATGCCGAAGGTTCTTTCTCTCTGACGACGGGCGCCACTTCTCCCCCTCAGTAGTCGCTGAGTGATTGACGCGAAGCTTAAGTCCTTTCGTACTAAAACTATTCTTTCCCAAACTCCTTTCTCTGTGTACCGATTGCTGACGTAATCGGTCAGCGATAGATCATTCTGCCGCCAAAGACCCAACCTTTGGAAGGGGGTGAGCAGGATGAAGTTGAGCGCGATGGCGGCGACTCTGCCGGCGGTGAGCACCAGTAAGGCCGCCTAAATGGTTTCGGTTCTCCCCTGTTCGACAGGGGAGGACCGTATAAGTACCAAATACATAACAGCTTGACACCGTATTAAGTAAGACTATGACTCAGGAGAAGGCAATGGGACGACAGTGGATGGCCGGGAATTCAGTACGCGAGACCTATGACTCATACGCTCCCGTGTTCGACGATTTCAACCACGGCTACATGTACGAGCGGTGGACCGGGAGGCTCTTGAAGAAGGCGGAGGAGGCTGGTGCGGGCGGTGACAAACGACTGCTGGACGTCGCCTGCGGCACCGGGCTGAGCGCGCTGCCGATGCTCGAGCGCGGGTGGACTGTCACTGGCTGCGATATCTCACCGGGAATGCTCGAGGTCGCGCGCGAAAAGGTGGGGGGCAAAGCAGAGCTGATCGAGGCGGATATGCGGGAACTTCCCGAGCTTGGGCAGTTCGACTTGATCTGGGCGGTCAACGATCCCCTCAACTATCTCCTGGACAACCGGGAACTCGAGGCGACCTTCGACGGGATGCGCCGCAATCTGTCCACCGACGGCATCGTTCTCTTCGACACCAACACGCTCGTCACTTATCGGACCTTCTTCAGCAACGAGGTCGTGGTCGAGGAGGCTGGAAGACGCCTGGTCTGGCGCGGACAGGAGTCGCCGGCGGAGGTTACGGCCGGAATGCTCGCTGAGGCCCATTTCGAGACATCCGATCAGTCGGGACTGGACCACGTCCACCGCCAGCGGCATTTCAGCGAAGAAGAGGTGCTATTGGCTCTGCGCAGCGCCGGCCTCGAATGCGTCGCCCTGTACGGCGAGCTCGATGGGGAGCTGACGTTCGGGCTGGATGAAAACCATCACACCAAGGCCGTGTACGTCTGTCGCCTTCTTTGAGTCGAGCCCCGCGTCGATTACTGCCGGGTTTTGCCTTCGTAAGGCCTAAGGCCGACTCTTAGGCTGCCGCAACGATCTCTTATTGATCGTTGGAGTTTTGGCATCCACCGGAGGAGGGAACGATGGGCGAAGCGGGGGTCTTGGGTGAGAACGGACGCTTGGCCGCCGACCTGGTGGCGACGCTGGAACCCAATCTTCAGGATGCGCTGAACCATCCAACCCGCCGGGACGTCCTCAGGGTCCTCAACGGTTCGGACCGACCGCGCGACATCACGGGGATCGTCGGCAACCTGCCTCAGCTCAGACGCGGGGAAGTCAGCTATCACGCCCAGGTACTCGTTGACGCGGGCTGCATCGAGGTTGACGCGAGGCGACCCGCCTCCGGCGGACGGGAGCGCCTGCTTCGCTCGACCATAGCCGGCAACAGCCAGGCCCAGCTGGTCCTGGGCGCCACCGAGCGGTCGGACCGCGAGCAGCGGCTGCGGAGGGCCGAGGAGTCGTCCTCCGACCACCTGATGATGTTTCGCGTTCCCCGTCCCAGCCGCACCGTTCGCCTGATCGGTCGCCGCCGCAGGGAAGCGGAAACGGGTGGATGATTTGTGGCCCCCTTTCAGCAGGGGCACGAGATGACGAGCGGAAGCCAGGAATCGCCGCTCGACCGTGTTCTGCGAGCGCTCAGCCATCCCGTGCGCCGGCAGGTCCTACGGGCTCTGCTCGACGGTCCGGGCAGCGCGAGCAGTCTCTCCAGAAGGATCGGCGGGAGCCTGGGCATCGTTTCGTATCACCTCAACCACGTGCTGGCGAACGAATGCGACATCGTCGAACTGACCGACCGCATTCAGCGGAGGGGCACGATCGAGAAGTTCTACCGGCTCAAATTGCATGCGTTGTCGGGAGGCGATCTGGCCGAAGCGGACGCCGTCCCCGGCTCTCCCCGCAGGATGTCGCTCGAGGAGTGCTTCATCGTCGCTGTCGCGGCGATGGACGCGGGTGCCTTCAAGGCGCTCGACGGAAGCTCCTGTGACTGGGTGATGACGGCGGTGGATCCGAAGGCCTGGAGGAAGATCTGCGCGGCCCGGGACGAGTTCGATCGGCGGGTGACGGCAGCAGTCACTGGCGGTGGCGTTGGCAGCAAGAGCCGGGTCCGCAACCATGTAGTCGTTGGCGCGGCAGCCTTCCCAGCCGTCTCGCCATCCCCACCTGGCCGCTGATCGGAGAGGCGGGCCTAGCCTCCTGCGCGGCGAATAGCGTGGGGGCCGATGCCCGACCTGCTCGTCCTCTTCCTCGCCGCCTGCGCGACCGCGCTGGCGACCGGCCTGGGCGCGATCCCGGTCTGGTTCCTCGGCACCCGGGCGGCGGCGCTGACGCCGTTCCTGCTCGGGCTGGCGGCCGGGGTGATGGGGGTGGCCTCGATCGTCGGGCTGCTGATCCCCGCCGCCGAGGAAGGCTCCGCCCTGGACCTCGTCGCGGGGCTGGCGGTGGGGGGCGTGCTGCTGGGGGTGGCGCGGAGCCGGCTCGACCACGAGTCCGTGTTCATGGGGCGGAGCGGTCCCGGGGCGCGGACCTCGGCGCTCGTCTTCGCCGTGCTCTTCGTCCACAGCCTGCCGGAGGGGCTGGCGGTGGGCACGGCCTACGCCTCCGAGCGGGCGGGGCTGGGGCTGTTCGTGATCCTCGCGATCGCGATCCAGAACGTCCCCGAGGGGACCAGCGTGGCGATCCCGATGGAGGCGACCGGCTACGGCCGGGCGCGCCAGTTCTGGGCGGCGGTCGGGACCAGCGCCCCGCAGCCGGTGGGCGCTGTCATCGCTTACCTGGCGGTCGAGCAGGTCAACGCGCTGCTCCCCTTCTCGTTCGCCTTCGCCGCCGGGGCGATGCTGAGCCTGATCGCCGTTGAGCTGCTGCCGCAGGCCTACGAGGAGCGCCGGCGCTGGCGGGGGCCAACGCTGGGAATCCTGGCCGGGGCGGCGGTGATGATGTTCCTCGACCTCTTGCTCGCCGTCTGACCGTCGCCCCGGCGGAAGACGCTCACATTCCTTGACAAGACTCCGGAGGTCGGTCTACCTTCATCCGGCGGGGTTGGGCGCCTCGCGGGGACGCGCGGGGGAGCGAAAGGCCCGGGGACGGGAGCCGAAAAGGCATATATGCACGATCAAAAGTTCTTGCATAATAGAGTTGGCCGCAGTTTCCAAGACCTACCGGCGAACGCCTCCGACCTGCGGACGCCGCAGGAGATCGAGCTCGAGCACCAGCGCGAGGAACTGCGGATGGCCCAGGAGCGCCGCAAGAGCTTCGGCTGGCTGCGCAAGGGCTTCGTCGCGGTGCTCGCGGTCCTCGTCCTGGTGGCGGTGATGGCCACTTCTACACTGACCATCGGCCTCGTCCGCGGCCCCTTCGACCTGATCCTCCCCTCGCTCTCGGTCCTCGCCGGGTCGGGCGGAGCGGGCATCTTCTTCTGGCGCATGTACGCGGAGCGGATCCCCGCCCGCGTTTAGCCGATCGCGGCGGAGCCGGGGCCGCGACCGCCGGCACCGAGTCGGCGGCCGCGGTCGATCGCGGCGGGATAGACTCGGGGCGTACATATCGGTCGGTGGTCAAGGGAAGTCCGGTGCAAGTCCGGCGTGGTCCCGCCACTGTGACCGGGTGGAGGAGTTCGCAGGCGCACTCGCGTCAGCCACTGGGGCCGACACCTCGTCCCCGGGAAGGCGCGTCCTCCCTGATCCCGGAAGCCAGGAGACCTGTCCCCGGCCTTGCCAAATCAACCCTCGAGGAAAGGGTGGCGTAAATGCCAAGAATCACCCCGTTCCGGCTGGCGGCCGTCTGCGCGCTGGCTCTGTCACTGACGTTCGCCTTCACTGCGGCAGCCGCGGCCAAGGGCCTGCGGGCCGACCTGCGCGTGGTCGGCGCCGGCGGCAAAGTGCTCGCCGAAAAGACGGTCCCGAGCGCGAACGTCTCCGTCGCGACCAGCCCCAAAGCGACCTGCTTCGGGCCGGGTACCGGCGGCAGCGGCGACTCCATGCAGCTGAAGGCGAACACGGCGATGGGCCTGCTCGCCAGCGGCGCGAAGACGATCGCGGCGCTGCGGCCGCTCCTGATCAGCGACCACTTCGATTTCGGGCTCGCGCTCTGCGGGATCGGCTCGAGCGTCGCCAAGGGAAGCTCGTCCTGGTACCTGAAGATCAACCACGAGTCGCTGCAGGTCGGCGGCGAGATGGCGAAGATCGAGGCCGGGGATGAAGTGCTGTGGGCGCTGGCGAAGACCGAAGCGCCGGACTACAAATACCCGGACGAGCTGGCGCTGACCGCGCCCGACTCGGTCAAGGCCGGGACGCCGTTCACGGTCCGCGTCTGGGCCTACGACGAAAAAGGCCACAAGACGCCGCAGTCCGGGGCGAAGGTGACGGGGGCGGCCGAGCCGACCGGCGCCGACGGCCGCACCACGGTGACGCTGGGCAAGCCGGCGAAGCTGATCGCCCGCGCGACGGGGGAGATCCCCTCGGCCCGGGAGGCGGTCTGCGTCGGGGGCAAGTGCCCTAAATGATCCGTCGCCGCGGCCCGGCGGTTGCGAGCGCGCTCATCTGCGCGGCGCTCGCGACCGCCGGCTGCGGCCTCGGTCCCGGCGCCGACGTCGGCGCCGTGCGGCTGACGGTGACGCGGGAATACGGCGCGGTGCCGGTCCTCGACCGCTCGGTGGCGGCGAGGGAGTCGGACACCGTGATGCGGGTGCTGGAAGGCGAGACCGAGATCGCCACTCGCTACGGCGGCGGCTTCGTCCACTCGATCGACGGCGTCGCCGAGGGGCAGCGCGGTGGCGACCCCTACGACTGGTTCTTCTACGTCGACGGGGTGGAGTCGCCGATCGGCGCCGCTGAGTACGACCTCACCGGCGGCGAGCGGATCTGGTGGGACTACCGCAACTGGGCGGCGACCAACCACGTGCCGGCGGTGGTGGGCTCGTGGCCGGCGCCGTTCAGCGACGGGATTGGCGGCCGACGCTACCCGGTCGTGGTCGAGTGCCTGGAATCGCGTGATTCCTTTCGGACGGAGAGCGACCGAAAGGAACCACGCAACTGCGAGATGACGCGGGAGGCGCTCGAGCGAGAAGGCGTGGAGGTCGCCGCCGGGACCCCCGAGGGGGCGATCCGAATTCTGGTCGGCCCCTGGGCGCAGGTGCGGCGGGACCCGACCGCCCGGATGATCGAATCCGGCTCCGCGGAAAGCGGCATATTTGCGGACTTTCAAGTCGGCGTTCGTCCTTTGTCGGCTATAGGACGACAAAGGACGAACGCCGAGGGCGCTTATGGGCTTGTTGCCTTGGACGAGCAGGGGGACGAGGCACGCGCCCTTGGCCCCGACACGGGTCTTGTCGCCGCCACCAGCCGTTACGACGGCCTGCCGGTTTGGGTCATCACCGGCGGCACCGCCACCGCCGTGCGGGAAGCGGTGGGCGCCCTTGACGCAGAGCACCTGCGCGACCATTACGCGGTGGCGGTCGAGGACGGCAAGACGATGCCGCTGCCGTTGGAGGAGCGGTGAAATCCCCCTTCGCCTACCAACCGCGGCCGCGGCCGCTGCAGTTGGCCTCGCCGGGCGCCGCCGTCGCCTACCTCGGCGCGATCGTCGCCGTCGCCTTCCTCTACTCGAACCCCCTGGTCCTGGTCGCGGCGGGCGTCGCGGCAACCTTGGCCGGGGTCCTGTCCGGGGCGCGGGGCGCGGTCCGGGTCGCCCTGAAGATGGGGCTGGCGCTGGCGCTGCTGATCGTGGTCGTCAACGCGCTGGTCGTCGACCGCGGCGAGACCGTGGTGGCGCGGCTCGGCGAGTGGCCGCTCTTCGGTCGGGTCGACGTCACCTTCGAGGGGATCGTCGCCGGCGCCTCCGGCGGGCTGCGCGCCGCGGTGGCGATGGTCGCCGCCGCCGTCTACTCCGCCTGCGTCGATCCCGACCGGGTGCTGCGGGTGCTGCGGCCGCTGGCCGGCCGCTCGGCTCTGACCGCGTCGCTGGTCTCCCGCCTCGTCCCCGTCGCCGCCGCCGACGCCGCCCGCCTTCGCGACGCCGCCCTGCTGCGCGGCCCCGCTGCCGCCGCGGTCGGCAAGGCGCCGCTGGCCCGCCGCCTGCTCGCCGGCTCGCTCGACCGCGCCGTCGACGTCGCCGCCACCCTCGAGCTGCGCGGCTACAGCCTCGACGCCCCGCCCGCCCGCAACCGCCACCGCCCCTCCCGCTACGACCGCCGCTTTTACGCCGCCGCCGCCGTCCTCCTCGCCGCCGCGCTCGTCGGCAAGGCCCTCGGCGCCGACGACTTCAACACGTACCCCTCCGTCGCGATCGGCCTCGGCGCCACCACGCTGACCTTCAGCGCCCTGGTCGCCCTCAGCGGCCTCGCCCCGCTGCGCCGCCGCCCGAAGAGGGGTCGGCCTCCCTCTGTCAACGGGCCGAAAATACCCCTATATGTAGGGAAATCGTCCCGTCGGCCGAGTAGTTCGGAGGTGGCCCGTGTCTGAGCTGGCGATACGGCGTGGGGCGGCGCCGGCGCTCGCGGTGCGCGGCTTGAGCTATGCCTATCCGCAGGCGGCGGCACCGGCGCTCGAGGACACCTCATTCGAGGTGGCGCCAGGCGAGTTCGTCCTCCTCGCCGGCCGCTCCGCGTCGGGAAAGTCGACCCTCCTCAAGGCCGCCTGCGGCCTAGTCCCGCACTTCCACGGCGGCGAGATCGAAGGCGGGGTCCGCGTCGCCGACCTCGACGCCATCGCCGCCGGCCCCGGCGAGCTGGCGGCGGCCGTCGGCTACCTCGCCCAGGACCCCGAGACCCAGGTCGTCTCGACCACCGTCGCCGCCGAGATCGAGCTGCCCCTGGAGATGCGCGGCGACGCCCCCGCCGACCGCGCCCGCGCCGTCGAGGAGGTCGCCCTAGCCCTCGCGATCCCGCACCTCCTAGACCGCACCGTCGATACCCTTTCGGGAGGAGAGCTCCAGCGCGTCGCCCTCGCCGCCGCACTCGTTACGCGCCCCCGCTTGATCCTCTTGGACGAGCCCACGTCCCAGCTCGACCCTGTCGCGGGCGATGAGCTGATCTGGCTATTGCGCCGTCTCAATGAGGAGTGGGGGGTGGCGGTTCTACTTGCGGAACATCGCCTGGAGCGCTGCCTCGCCGCTGCCGACCGTGTGATCGCGATGGAAGCAGGCCACCTCTCCTTCGATGGCCCGCCCCCCGACTTCCTCGCCTGGGCCCGCGACCACGACCCCGCCCTGGAGACCCCCGCGGCCCGCCTCTTCTCCTTCGCCGGCATCGACCCCCTCCCAACCGGCGTCCGCGCCGCCCGCCGAACCCTTGACAACTGTCGAGGGGAGGGCGGGACCCCCTCCGAACGGCTTGTACTTCTCGGGCAGCAGAACCTCGGACGGCCACCGACGCCCCACCCGAGCAAGTTGAGTGAGGAGGGGGTCCCGCCCTCCCTGCCCCCAGCCCTGAGAGCGAAGAACCTCTGGGTCGAGTTGGATCGCGGCGAAGACCCTCGGGACGTGCTGAAGGGCGTGGAACTGACCATTCACCGCGGCGAGCGAGTTGCCCTGATGGGGCGGAATGGCGCTGGCAAGAGCACCCTTCTGCGGGCTGCCGCGGGACTGCACGAGCCGGCGGCGGGGAAGCTTTCGGTCGAGTCAATCGCGCTGTTGACCCAGAACCCGGGCGACTACCTCGTTCGCGAGCGCATCGGGGACGAGCTGCCGGGGGACGGAGGGATGGCGGCGTTGCGGATTGTCGGATTGGAGGACAAGGTGGATGCGGATCCGCGCGATCTTTCGGGAGGAGAGAGGCAACGCCTCGCGTTGGCGATCGCGCTCGCGGGTCGCATGGAAGGTCAGGAGCTACCCGGCGTGGTCGCTCTCGACGAGCCGACGCGGGGAATGGACCACGCGCGCAAAAGCGAGCTCGTCGGGTTGATCGGCGACCTAGCCGAGCGCGGCGCCGCGGTCGTCGTCGCCACCCACGACGTCGAGTTCGCCTCCGAGTTCGCCGACCGCGTCGTCCTGCTCGGCGACGGCGTCGCCATCGCCGACGGGCCGATGGCCGAGGTCCTCTCCGGCGGCTGGTACTTCGCCACCGAGGTGGCGCGCGTGCTCGACCTGCCGGGCGTCGTCACCCCCGAGCAGGGCGCCGCGGTGCTGCGGGAGGAGGGACCATGACCTGGGAGGTCGCCAGCTTCCTCGTCGTCGGCATCGTCATCCTTGCCGGCTTCGCCTGGTACGAGCGCTCGCGCCCGCCGGCGCAGGTGGTGGCGCTGGTCGCCGCCCTCGCCGCCCTGGCCATCGCCGGCCGCATCGCCTTCGCCGCCTTTCCCAACGTCAAGCCGACCACCGACATCGTCATCTTCGCCGGCTACGCCCTCGGCGGCGCCCCCGGTTTCGCCGTCGGCGCCCTCGCCGCCCTCGTCTCCAACTTCTGGTTCGGCCAGGGTCCCTGGACCCCGTGGCAGATGGCGGGATGGGGGTTGTGCGGCGTGCTCGGCGCGGTGCTTGCTTTGGGCAGTCGCAACGCCGGCCGCCTCACCCTCGCGGCAACCTGCGGCTTTGCTGGAATTTTGTACGGCGCTCTGCTGAACTTCTCGTTGATGGCAACCTACGGTGGGGACCTATCGTTGCGGCACTTCCTCGTGCTCGAGGCGCGGGCGATCCCGTTCGAAATCGCCCACGTGCTCGGCAACGTGGTGCTGGCCCTGGTCGCCGGTCCGGCGATGGTGAGGATGCTGGTCCGGTTCCGCCGGCGCTTCGAGTGGGAGCGCGGCGAGCCCCTCGCCGCCCGCTCGCGCCGCCATGGCCCGCTCGCCGGTGCCCTGCGCAGCGGCGGAGTTGCCGCCTTGCTGGTCCTCGCCCTGGTTGCCCTGGCGCCCGCGCCGGCTCATGCCTCCTCCGTCAGCCACGCCACCGACTGGCTCGAATCGGTGCAGAACGGCGACGGCGGCTTCGGTCCCTCGGCCAGCGACGTATCCGGGTCCGCGACCACCTGCTGGGTGATGCTGGGGCTCGAGGCCGCCGGCCGCAACCCACTTGACGTCACCTCGAAGAAGGGCCGAACGCCGGTCGACTTCCTGCGCAGGGAAATCGACTCCGTCGGCAGTCCCGGGGACCTCGCCCGCACGGTCCTCGCCCTCGAGGGCGCGGGGGTGGACCCGCGCCATTTCGCCGACCGCAACCTGGTCGCGGAACTGCTGGAGCGGCGCCGCGACAACGGCTCCTACCACGGCTGGCCGAACTCGACGGCCTTTGCGGTGATCGCCCTGCGCGCCGCCGGCATCACGGGTGGTCTGCAGAAGTCGCTCGACTGGCTGCGCAAGGTCCAGAACGACGATGGCGGCTGGGGCGACACCCCCGGCTCTCCCAGCACCACCGACGGCACCGGCGCGGTGATGCAGGCGCTCTCCCCCGACTCCAAAGCCGCCGGCCACGGCCTCTTCTACCTGCGCCACCACGGCCAGAAGAAGGGCGGTGGCTTCCCCCTCGGCGGCAACGGCAACGTCAACACCATGTCCACGGCCTGGGCGATCCAGGGGATCCTCGCGGTCGGCGGCGATCCCGCCTCGTTCCGGCGCGGCAGCGTCAGCGCCCCCGGGTACCTCGCCCACAACCAGCGCGAGAACGGCTCCTACCGCTACGCCAATCCCGACCAGATCGCCTCCGAGGTCGCCAACCAGACGCCGGTCTGGGTGACCGGCCAGGTTCTGGTCGCCGCCGCCGGCAAGTACTTCCCGATCGCCGTGCCGCCGCGCGCGCCGAAGCCGGAGAAACAGAAGGCGACCAGCTCCTCGAAATCGGGCGGGGTCTCACCGGCCCAGAGCGTGCCGCCGCCGAGCCCTGGCTCCGCCCCCTCCGCCTCGGATCTGAAGAAATTCTTCAAAGGTGCCCCGGGAAGCTCCTCCGGGAAATCGGCTCCACCGGGCGGTGGCCCCGCCGGCGCGCTTCCTCACGTCCCAGCCACCGGCGAAACGGTTCCGGAGGGGGACCTGGGAAGCGCCCCCGACAGCTCGACCTCCCCGGTGTCGGGGGAACCCGCCTCGGAGACCACCGAAAGCGACTCCAGCAGCAGCACCGCCGGCGCGATCCTCCTCGGCCTCCTCGCCGGCTGCGTCCTCTTCGGCGCCGGCCTCGCCGGGCGCCGCGGCTGGATGCGCTGGCGCTACGGGCTCTAAATCGCCGACCTGGCTATACCCTCGATGGATGGACGTCGAGACCGCGATCCGCACCCGCCGCACCCACAAGGCTTTCGCGCCCGAGCCGCTGCCGCGGGAGCAGATCGACGAGCTGCTGGAGCTGGCGAGCTGGGCGCCGAACCATAACCTCACCGTCCCCTGGCGCTTCCGGGTGGTCGGGCCGGAGACGCTGCGGCGCCTGAAGGAGGTCGCCGGCCCGGAGGGCGCCGCGAAGCTCGACCGTGCCCCGACCATGATCGTCGTTTCCTGCGTCCTCAGCGGCGATCCGGTCGAAGAGGAAGAGGACCTGCACGCGACCGCCGCCTCCTCCTACATCGTCCTCCTCGCCGCCCATGCCCGCGGCTTCGCCGGCTACTGGCGCACCCCCGGGATCCTGCGCAGCGCTGAGGGTCGCGCCGCCGTCGGCCTGCCGGAGGAGGAGCGCTTCGTCGGCCTCCTCCACCTCGGCCACCCGCGCCAGGAGAAGCCGCCCCCCGAGCGCCCCGGCGCCGAGCGCACCGCGACCTACCTCGACTGATGCTGAGCCGCGCCCGCGCCATCGAGGAGATCGCCGGCGGGCACTTCGAGGTGGTGGTGATCGGCGGCGGCATCACCGGCGCCGGCGTCGCCCTCGACGCCGCCTCGCGCGGCTACTCGGTCGCCCTGCTGGAGCGTGGCGATTACGCCGCCGGCACCTCCAGCCGCTCCTCGAAGATGGTCCACGGCGGCCTCCGCTACCTGCAGAACTTCGACCTCGGCCTGGTCCGCGAGGCGCTGCTGGAGCGACAGCTGATGGTCCGCCTGGCCCCGCACCTCGTCTACCCGACCCCCTTCCTCGTCGCCGCCCTCGGCGAGGAGCGACGCGACCGCAAACTCGGCCTCGGGCTGAACATGTACGACGTGATGGCGACCACGCGCGCCGGCCGCAGCCGCCGCGAGCGCCGTGCCTCCCGCGAGCTCGAGGACGACTACTGGTCGCCCGACCGCCACCGCACGATCGACGGCGCCGAGGTGCTGGAGCTGGTCCCCGCGCTCGCCGCGCGCGAGCCCCACGACGCCTACCTCTTCTACGACTGCCAGACCGACGACGTCCGCCTCGTCCTCACCGTCCTCGGCGAGGCCGAGCGCTTCGGCGCGGTGATGCTGAACGGGGCCGAGGTGACCGAGGTCCTGGCGAGGAACGGCAAAGCCGCCGGCGTCGCCTTCGTCGAGGAGGCGACCGGCGAGCGGATCGAGGTGAGCGCCGACCACGTCGTCAACGCCACCGGGGTCTTCGCCGACCGGATCCGGCCCGAGGAGCTGCTGGGAGAGGAGGACGTGCCGCGGATCGCGCCCAGCCGCGGCACCCACGTCCTCATCGACCAGGAGCGGCTGCCGATGGGCAGGGCCGCCTCCATCGTCCCGGCCGGCGAGGGGCGGATGATCTTCTCCCTGCCCTGGTACGGGCGCACCCTGGTCGGCACCACCGACAATGACTTCGAGGGCGACATCACACACCCGCGTCCGGGCGAGGACGACGTCGCCTACCTGCTGGAGGCGGTGAACGAGTTCTTCGGGACGGCGATCGGCGAGCGCGACCTGGTCGGCGCCTACGCCGGCGTACGGCCGCTGATCTCGACCGGCGACCCGCGCAAGTCGGTCGACATCTCCCGCAAAGCCGAGCTCTACGAGACCTCCTCGGGGATGCTGACGATCACCGGCGGCAAGCTCACCACCTGGCGGCGGATGGCGAAGCAGACGGTCGACCGCCTGGTCGAGCAGGGGGGGCGCGAGGCCCCGTGCCACACCCACGAGATCCCGCTGGGAATGGAGGCTCGGCCGGAGGACCTGGAGGCGCCCGAGGGCGTGGGGGAGGAGGCGGTCGCGCAACTGGCCTTCCGCTACGGGCACGCCGCTCGCCGGGTCCTCGAGATCGCCCGCTCCGACCCGAAGCTCGCACGCCCGATCGTCCCCGGCCGTCCCGACCTCCTGGCCGAGGTGGTGCTGGCGGCCCGCTCCGAGCAGGCGCGCAGCGTCGCCGACGTGCTCCTGCGCCGCACCCGGCTCGGGATCCTCGCGGCGCCGCAGTTGCGGACGGCGAAGGCGGTGCGCCCGGTCGCCGACGCGCTCGGGGAGGAGCTGGGCTGGGGGCGGCGGCAGCGTTCGCGCGAGGCCGAGGCCTGGCTCGCCGTCGCCGCTGAGGAGGGCACCGACCCCGCCGCCGCACTCCGTGCGGTCGGTTGAATAGTCTGCGACCTCGATGAACAAGGCTGAGCTGGAGAGAAAGCACCTGTCCGACCTGCATCTGCTTGCCGCCGAGGCCGGCGTCGAGAAGTACCGGATGCTGAGCAAGAGCGAGCTGGTCGACCGGCTCGCCGAGGGCGACGGCAACGGCGCCCCGGCTCCGGCGAGCACCGAGGGCACCGGTCAGGAGGGCGAGCGGGGCGAGCGCCCGCGCCGCCGCCGCCGCACCGGCCCGCCCGCCGTGTCCAAGGAGATCGAGAAGGGCGAGGCGCCCGGAGGCGAGTCCGCCGAGGCGCCGCGCCAGCCGCGCCGCCGCCCCGAGAAGGCCTCGGAGCGCCAACCGGCGCCCGAACCGACCGTCGCGCCCGCCGCCGAGGCTCCGCGCCCGCGCCGCCGCCGGCGCCGCCGCTTCGGCCGGCGCGGCAAGCAGGGGGTAACGCTGCAGGGACTGCTGCTGCCCCCGGAGGCCGGCCGTCAGGCGCTCGTCTTCGCCGAGACCCGCCAGGGCTGCACGGCGCTGCTGCGCGCCGTCGCCGCCGACCTCGCCGCTGACAACAAGGGGCCCGACCCCGTCGCCCTGCTGATCGATCCCAGCCCCGAGGAGCTGGCCGACTGGAAGCGCGACGCCCCGCAGGCCGAGATCGTCTCCGCTGGGCAGCCGCGCCACGCCAGCGACGCCCTTGCCCAGGCCGCGGCCCGCGCCGCCGGCGGCGACGACGTGATCCTCCTCGTCGACTCCCTCACCCGCCTCGGCGAGGCCTACGGCGACGCCGAGGCCGCCAAGGATTTCTTCGACGCCGGCCGCACCCAAGGCGCCCAAGGTGGCGGTTCCCTCACCATCGTCGCCGCCCTCGAGCGTCTCGGCAACAGCTAAGAGAAGGGCTCCGGTGGCGCATCCCCGACCCTCGTGTCAGGGCCCGGGTAGGCCCCGGAACGTCTTGTACTTTTTCGCCTCGTCCAACCTCGGACGGCCCCAGGCGATCTCGAAAAAGTTAAGTGCAGGGGCCTACCCGGCCCCTCTCCCTCACCGTCTATAGGCGATGCGCCGCCAGCTCGGCTCTTTAGACAGCTCGATCAGCTCGTCGCTGCGATCCGGCTGCACGTAGCCGAAGGTCTGGGTCCGCTCGTCGAAGACGACGTCGAGCTCGCCCTCCTTGACCCGCTGGTCGAGCCAGGCGCCGCGGAAGACGAGGCGACGGATCCAGTGGACGAGGCTGCGGTTGGAGGGGCCGACGAGATCCTCCCAGTTCTCGTTGATGTGCTCGCCGAGGCGGGAGCTGGGCTCGGCGATCTCACCGCTGACCGCGAGGTCGAGGAGGTCGTCGAGCTCCTCGGGGCTGAGTCCCTGGGCGACGAAGCGGAGCTTCACCGCCGCCTGCTCGACGCGTTGCGCGAAGTCCTCCTCGTTGAAGGCGAAGCGGAGCTCGCCGTACTCCAGCACGTAATCGGAGCCGGACTCGTAATTCCCTCTGCGGGTCGTCTTCTTGTCCATGAGTTGAAGCCAGTCCGCTCACGCAAGCCCGGCGTGAGCAGGTCCATGATCTTGCCGATCATCGTAGAGACGTGCCGGCTCGGGCCGGTCGCTGAACGGGCGGTTGCACCCTGGCGGCGAGGTTGCACTTCTTCAGCTGAGAACTGGGTAGAAGTCGGACGGGAGACGCCGTGATCGACCTCCATTGCCACATCCTCGATGCGATCGACGACGGGGCCCGCGACGCCGACGACAGCGTCGCGATGGCGCGGCAGGCCGAGGCCGATGGGATCGAAGCGGTTTGCGCCACCCCCCACATCCGCCACGACCACGACGTCCGGATCGAGGAGCTGGCCGGGCGGGTGCGGGGGCTGAACGAGCGGCTGGAGCGGGAACTGGTGGCGGTGCGGATCCTCCAGGGAGGCGAGGTCGCGGAGACAGCGCTGGGAGGGCTGGGCGAGGAGGAGCTGGCGCAGGTCGCGCTCGGCGACGGGAAGTGGATCCTCCTGGAGCCGGCGCCGGGGCCGCTCGACGACAGCCTGCTGCGGCGGGTGGGGCACCTGGCCGATCGCGGCTACCGGGCGGTCGTCGCCCACCCCGAGCGCCACCTCTCGGCCGACATGTTCGAGCGGATGGCAGAGCTGGTGGCCGAGGGGGCGCTGATCCAGGCAACCGCCGACTTTTTCCTGCGCGAGCAGATGGCGAAGGGGATGCTGGCGATGGCCGAGAGGGGCCTCGTCCACGTCCTCAGCAGCGATGCCCACACCGTTCAGGGCGGCCGGCCGGTGCGTATCTCGCCGGCCCTCGAGCGCCTGCGCAGGGTCGAGCTCCTCGCCCCGCACATCGAGTGGATCGCCGAGACCGCGCCGCGTGCAATCGTCAACGGCAACCCCCTCGAGCCCCCCTTCGAGCCCCACCTCTAGGTCGTTTCCACCCTTTTGGTTGCTCTAGGAACCAAAAGGGTGGAAACGATCAATCGAGGGGGCGGAGTTGGACGCGGGGGGCGAGCTCCTCGATCACGTTGCGGGCGCCGGTGCCGAGGCCGGCGCGGAGGAAGTTGGTCGCGCCGGCGGCGGCGCTGAGGCGCAGGACGTCGTCCCACTCGCGGCCGCCGGCGATGGTCGCCGCCAGCGCGCCCATCATCGAGTCGCCGCAGCCCTCGCGGGAGCCGCGCTCGAACCTCGGCGGCGTCAGCTCGTGGAAGCTGCCGTCGCGCAGCGCCAGCGCCGGCTCGCCGGCGCGGGTGACGATCACGCTCTCGGCGCCCTTGTCGCGCACCTGCTCCATCGCCGCCCGCATTCGCTCCTCAGTATCGACCGGCCCGGCGACGAAGCCGGCGATCTGCCAGTCGTTGATCTTGACCAGGTCCGGCCTGCCCTCGAGGGCGCTGTCGAGGCGAGGAGAGGAGAGGTCGACGATCACCGGCATGCCGTTCGCCTTGACGTCGGTGACGAGGCCGCCGTAGATCTCCAACGGCACGGTGTTGTCGGGGTAGGGGCCGCAGATCGCCAGGAGGTCGGAATCGAGGGCGGCGGCGACGGTGACCGAGAAGAGGTCGTCGATCTCGTGCCGCGAGGCGGGCAGCGCCGCGCTCTGGGCGACCGGCTCGCGCTCGCCGCTGCGGCGGTCGTGGATGTAGATGCCACTCGCCTCGGTCGTCTCGACCAGGCGCAGCTCGATCGGCATCTCCTTCAGGAGCGGTCGCAGCACGGAGCCCACCTCGCCGCCGATGAACCCGCAGAGGACCGGCTCGGCCCCCAGCTCCGCCGCCATCCGCGCCACCCAGACTCCCTGGCCGGCGGGGTGGACGTGGATGTCGTCGCCGCCGTCGGCGCTGAAGGACTCGATCGCGATCGAGACCATCGGGTTGGGGCTGAAGATCGCGACTTTCGGCTTTCCGGCCATCAGTTCGCCAGGGTGGGGGAGAGGCGGCGCCTCTTCCGCCTTGGATGATGATGGATCATCCTCGCTCCCTTCCCGTTGCGGAGGATTTCCGAACCAGGCTGCGGGGCCTTGCCTTCCGCGACCGCGGCGAGGCGGGCCCGGGCCTGCTGATCCCGCGCTGCGCCAGCGTCCACACCTTCGGCATGCGCTTCGCGCTCGACGTCTTCTTCCTCGACGCCGAGGGCCGGGTTCTCTCCGTCAGGCGCCGGGTGCCGCCGCGCCGAGTCCTCCGGCAGCGCGGTGCTTCCGCAGTTTTGGAGATTCCCTCGCCAGAGAGGGGGGAGAGTACGCCGCCGCCGGGACTTAGGTCGGCATGCTTCCCCAACGAGAAGAGATAGCCAGCCTCGTCGTCTGCGAGGACGACCACGTCACCCTCGACCTGCTCTGCGAGCACCTCGCCGCCGATCGCTTCGGCGTCATGCCCGCACCCAGCGCCTCCGACGCGCTGCGGCTCTGCCGCTACAACCACCCGGACCTGCTCCTGCTCGATCTCTCGCTGCCGGATGCCTCCGGCCTCGACGTCCTGCGCGAGATCCGCGAGGCCGATGGCATCGACTCCCGTTTCGACCCGCGGCTGCCGGTGATCGTCCTCACCGGCCGCGGCGGCGACACCGACAAGGTCCGGGGGCTCGACTCGGGCGCCGACGACTATCTGACCAAGCCCTTCATCTACAGCGAGCTGCGCGCCCGCATCGGCGCCGTCCTCCGGCGCCGCGCGCACCCCAAGGACGGGCCCAGCCGCGTCGGGGATCTCGTGATCGACCCGCTGCGCCGCCGGGTCACGGTGGGGGACCGCGAGGTCCACCTCGCGAAGAAGGAGTTCGCCCTCCTCCGCGTCCTCGCCGCCGACCCGTTTCGCGTCTACACCAAGGAAGAGCTGCTGGACTCGATCTGGGCCTACCGCGGACCCTCGAAGACGCGAACCCTCGACTCCCACGCGAGTCGCCTGCGCCGCAAACTCGACCCCGACCGGGGCCGCTTCGTCGTCAACTGCTGGGGGATCGGCTACCGCCTGATCGACGGCTAGGGCAACTTCAGCGATGGCTCACGCAGAATTCTTCGACACCGTCCTGAAGTTGGGGGCAGTAGTCATCAGCTCGAGTGCCATCGGGAGCGCGCTAGGGGTCTCTATCGCGGTGCTCAGCAAGAGATCGCCGAAAGAGATCGAGATGTGCGGCTTCAAGGGAACGGCATGCGGTCTGTTGTTCAGCTTGGCCCTCTTGCTGGCGGCTGCGATCGATGCGTGAGCAGGAGGGATGGGCTAGATTGCAGACAATGAATTCCGAAAGGCCCGATTCCCCCTACCTTTCTAGGCGCTCTCTTCTTCTCGTTGGCGCTGCCGCCTCGATCACCGGGCTCCTCCTAGTGGTGCTCGTGGCGCCATTCTGGTGCTTCTACATTGCCCCCATCGTGATGGGGCCGATCATGGTTTATGAGTTCCGAGCCCGAGATAAGGGCGCACCCGAGGCGGGCAAGACGCCGCAGTCTCAGCACTCAGGGCACATAAAAACCGCCCCTGGCCAGAGCACTCGACCAGGGGCGGGGTAGAGACGGTTACTGCTTCGCCTTGGCCTTCTTCGCCGGCAGCTCGAAGTGCATGATCGCCATCTTGGTGGAGATGCCGTCGGCCTTGCTGTCGAGGCGCTTGCCCGCTTCCTTCTGGATCTCGCCGGCCTTCTTCACCGTCTCGGAGAGGACCTTGTTGAGGTCCTTCCAGCCCTGCTCGTCGAGCAGCAGCGGCGTGTCGGAGAGATGTGAGTCCTTGCGGTCCTCGATCGTGCCCTCGGCCATCGCCTCGGTCGCGCTCTGGCCGATCGACTCGAGGATCGAGCCGGAGATGCCTTTGCGGGCCGAGGCCGGGATCCTGCCCCAGTCGGAGTCGCTGAGGAAAGCGCGGTCGGTGGCGCGGTAGAAGTGCTCGACGGCGCCGCGGCGCGGCTCGGTTTTCACCAGTTCGACGCAGTCGTATTCCAGCAGCGTTTTGACGTGGTAGCTGACGTTGCCGAGTGGCTCCCCGAGTTCCTGGGCGAGCTGGTTCGGGCTCGAGATCCCTTTGTGAAGGGAGCTGAGGATGCGAACGCGCAGGGGGTGGGCAAGGGCCTTCGCAAGCTGCTGCGTTATGCCCTCTGGTGAAGTGCGGGACTGTGGCAAGAGAGGACCTCCGTTTCTTCGCTCGGGCGGGGGACGTTGGTGGCAGGAAACGCCCGAGTTACTAGACAAGTATTCCAAAACGGTCCGACGGAACCGTTCTCGATAGGGAGATGGGCAGTAAAAGAGATCGACTGCTTTATTCGATTCCAGTCGCTGTCAAATTTGGACACCACTGCGCCCGCGATCAAGGATCCACTGGCCGCGCCCGTTCTCCCGATCGCCCGGCCGAGACCGCTTCGGGGGAGGGGCGCGCCGCTCCGCGGCACCGATGCCGCGTTTTGCGGACGCGACCGGCGCGACCGGGGGGAGAGGACGGCGCCCTCCGCTCCTTAGATCCCCATGACCGCAGCAGGTGAAGGCCGCTGAGATGCTGCCCGGGCTTTCCGAGTTGGCCGGCGGGCTTCCGATCGCCGCTTCCTTCGCGATGGCAAGCGGCATCACCGTCCTGCGAGAGGGGCGACGGCGGACGTCGCTGAACGAGGCGATGCACGAGCTGCGTCGCCCGCTGCAGGGATTGGTGCTCTCGCTGGCGGCCGATCGGGCGGGGAGCGCGCGGGTGGAGTCCTGCATTCGGATGGCCGTCGCCGCGGCCGAGGCACTCGATCGGGAGATCAACGGCGGCGCGACGGCGGCACCCGTTGCGCGGCTGCCGGTGCGCCCCCTGGTCGAGTCGGCGGTGGAGCGATGGCGACCTCACGCCGCTGCTGCCGGCCGCTCTCTGAGCCTGTGCTGGAGGGCGACCGAGCCGGCCTTGCCGGTGGCGCAGGTGGAACTCGCGCAGGCGCTGGACAATCTGATCAGCAACGCGCTCGTGCACGGCGACGGGGCTGTGGTCCTCGACGCCGCTGAGGTTGACGACCGCCTCAGCGTCGCGGTCCGCGACGCTGGCCGTGTTGACCGCCGACGCCCGGGCCGGCGGGTTCCCGTTGGCGATCGCGTCGCCGGTCGCAACCGGCACGGCCACGGCCTGCGGATCGTGCGGCGGGTGGCGGCGAGGCACGGCGGCAACTTTCACCTTCGCCGTTCTCCCTGCGGCACCGAGGCTCGCCTCGAGCTGCCGTTGACCGGAGCGGACCGGTGAGCCGGCGGGGCCGCGCCGTCGCCTTCCTCGTCGCGGCGGCGCTGGCCGCGGCGGCCGCGGCGGCGCTCGCCGACGGCTACGGGGACAGCGTCGTCAGGGGGTACGGGGAGCTGCGGCCGGTGCTGGTCGCGGCCGCCGATCTGGAGCCCGGCAGGGAGATCGATCCCGGTCTCGCGGCCGAACGGCTGGAGGTGCGGCGGGTGCCGGTCCGCTTCGCTCCTCCGGCCGCCCTGGCGGCGCCGCGGGAAGCGCTTGGCCTCACCCCCAGCATCGCGATCCCGCGCGGCTCCTACCTGCTCGCGACCCTGCTGCGCTCGGCGCGGGTCCCTCGCGCCGGCGGCGTCCTCGCGAAAGGCCGGCGGCCGGTGGAGGTGCTCGTCAGCGGCGCCGGCGCGCTCTCGACCTTCGGCGCGCAGCCGGTCGGCTCGAAGGTCGACGTCGTCGTCACCGCCGAACCGCGCGGCGCCGGCAACGGCCGCACATACGTCGCCGCGCCGGCGGTCCCGCTGCTGGCGTTGGCGCCCGGCGGCGAAGGCGGTCCCGGAGAAGCCACCGCGACCCTTGGCCTGACCCGGCCGCAGGCGCTGCGGCTGATCGCCGCCCAGAGCTTCGCCCGCAGCGTCACCGTGATCCCGAGGGGCTAGGTCATCTGGTGGAGGCGCGCGAGCGGGACATCGCCGAGCTGGCGGCGGGGCTGCGGGCGCGGATCGTCGAGCGCCGCCGCGCCGCCGCCGCGACTGGAGCCGCGATCGAGGAGGAGCTGGCAGAGACGGCTCGCGCGGTGGTCGAGGCATGCGCCGCCGTCCTGCCTTCGGACGCGCGCGAGGAGGTGGTCGAGAGGATCGTCCGCGACAGCGTCGGCCTCGGCCCGCTCGAGGTGCTCCTCGCCGACCCGGCGGTGGAGGAGGTGCTGGTCAATGGGCCCGACCGGGTGTACGTCGAGCGGCGGGGGCTGCTCGAGCCGACCGAAGTCTCCTTCGCGAGCGAGGAGGATCTGCGGAACGCGATCGAGCGAATCCTCGCCCCGCTCGGGCGCCGGGTCGACGAGCTGAGCCCGATGGTCGACGCCCGTCTGGCCGACGGCTCCCGCGTCAACGTCGTGATCCCGCCGCTGGCGATCGACGGTCCGGCCCTCTCGATCCGCCGCTTCGGCGTCGACCGGCCCGGTGCGGAGGAGCTGGTGGTATCGGGGACCCTGAGCCGGGAGCAGCGGGACCTGCTCGCCGCCGCGGTGGAGGATCGCCGCAGCGTCCTCGTCAGCGGCGGCACCGGCTCGGGCAAGACGACGCTGTTGAACGCGCTCTCCGGCTTCATCGGCGCCGGCGAGCGGGTGGTGACGATCGAGGACGCGGCCGAGCTTCGGCTGCGGCAGCCCCACGTCGTCCGCCTCGAGAGCCGCCCCGCAGGCGTCGAGGGTCGGGGCGAGGTGAGCATCCGCGACCTGCTGCGGAACGCGCTGCGGATGCGGCCGGACCGGATCGTGATCGGCGAGGTGCGGGGCGTCGAGGCGCTCGACCTCCTGACCGCGCTCAACACCGGCCACGACGGCGCCCTCTCGACGATCCACGCCAACTCGCCCGCTGACGCTCTGCGCCGGCTCGAGACCCTCGTCCTGATGGCGGGCGTGGGGCTGCCGCACGGCGCCGTGACCGAGCAGGTGCGGAGGGGGATCGATCTCGTCGTCCACCTGCGGCGCGAGGCCGACGGTTTGCGCCGGGTGACCGAGATCGCGGAGGTTCCTTGATCCTGCCGGTCCTGATCGCCGCCGCCGGCGGCGGGCTGGCCGCGCTGGCTGCGCGCGAGGCACTGCTGGCGAGCCCGGAGGCGGCGCGGTGGCTTCGCTCGGCGGTCGAGCCGCTGCGTCGTGCCGGTGAGGAGGGGTACGCGCCCTCGGCACCCGAGCGGCGGCGGCTGGCGCTCCTCGGCACCGGCGCCGCGATCGCGGGCGGCTGGTTCCTCGGCGGGATGGCGCTGGCGTTGCCGCTGGCGGTCGCGGGACCGGCGGCGGTCGGCTGGGCGATCGGCAGCCGCCGCCGTCGTTACCGCCGCGCGGTCGAGCGCTCGCTGCCGAAAGTGGCGACGGCGATCGCCGACTCGCTCAGCGCCGGCCGCTCTCTGCGCGCCTCGCTCACGGGCTCGGTCGCCTCGCTGGACGGTCCGCCGGCGAGGGAGCTGGCGCGCCTCGCGGGCGAGCTCGAGCTCGGTGCTGCCACGACCGAAGCGCTCGCCGGCTGGCGCCGGCGGATGCGCTCCGAGCGGGTCGACGCCTTCACCGCTGCGCTGCTCAGCCAGCGCCTCGCCGGTGGCGACCTCGCCGGCCTCCTGCGCCGCTTCGCCGATGCCGCCGCCGAACGCGAGCGAGTCGCCGAAGACGCTCGCTCGGCGACCGCGCAGGCCCGCTTCACCGGCCTCCTGGTGGTGGCGATGCCGACCGGCGGCGCCCTCTTCGCCGAGCTGCTTCAGCCCGGCTTCCTCGCCACCCTGCTTGCCTCGCCGGCGGCCGCCACCCTGCTCGCCGCCGCGGCTGCCCTGCAGCTCGCCGGCTTTTTCGCGATTCGGCGCTTCTCGCGGGTGACCGAGTGAGCGGGGCCGGGCTGCTGGCGGCAGTGGCGGTCCTGCTCGCGGCGGCGGCGGCGCGGGAGCTGCCGGTGGACGGGCTGGGCTCGGCGCTGGGACGGCGGCTGCAGCTGCCCGCGCGACTGCCGCGGAAGCTGTTCGGCGCTCTCCTGGGCGCGGCGGCCACCCTGCTCGCGGTGCCGGCCGCGCCCGGTCGGACCGCCTGGCTGGTCGCCGCCGGGCTGCCGCTGGCCGGCTTCCTGGCGCCGGACGTCCTGCTCGAGCGGCGGGCGCGCCAGCGTCACCGCCGCCTGCTCGCGTCCCTCCCCGACGCCCTCGACCTGCTCGCGGTCAACGCCGCCTCGGGGCGCGGCCCTGCCGTCGGGGTCGAGCAACTGGCGCGGGCCGGCGAGGGGCCGCTGGCCGAGGAGCTGCGCCTGACCGTCGCCGAAGTCACCTGCGGCGTTCCGCTCAGCGCCGCGCTTGACTCGCTGCGGCGGCGCGTCCCGGGAAGCGAGCTGGCGACCCTGGTGGCGGCGATCGAGCGCTCGCGCAGGCTCGGCTCGCCGCTCGCCGACCAGCTCTGCCGCCAGGCCACCGCCCTGCGCCGCGACAGCCGCCGCGCGGTCGAGGAGCGCGCCGCCCGCGCCGCCCCGAAGATCCAGCTCGTCGTCGCCCTGGTCCTCGTCCCCTCGGTCCTGCTGATGATCACCGCCGGCCTGATCGCCAACGCGGGGAGGCTCCTGGTCGGCTTCTAGGTGGGGCTCACTCCAACGCCTCGTCCCGCAGCCGTTTGGCGACGGCGCCGGTGGCGGCGGCGATCGCGTCGAGCTCGGCCGCGTTTTCCTTGTGTCCGCTGACGTAGCAGCAGAGGGTGCCGTCGACCAGCTCGAAGGCGAACTTGTCCGGCGCCGAGTCGGCCAGCCAGACGATGAAGGTTGGGGAGAAGAGCTGGCGCAGCCAGTTGGCGTCCTGCTCCTTGGTGGCGAAGATCTCGTACTTGTCGAGCAGCTTTTCGCTCTCCAGCGCCACCCGCTCTTTGTCGCCGCGGAAGGCGTCCTCGAACTTCTCCAGCGCCCGCAGGCCGAACTTGCGCTGGCAGTAAAGCTCGGGGACGAAGCCGGCGCAGTCCGGCACGTCGACCAGGCCGAGGCTGTAGCGGTAGTAGTTCGTCTGCGTGTCGCCATCGCTGTCGCGCGTCTCTTCCTCGTAGGTGAAGAGGGCGAGCGTCCCCTCGAAGCCGTCGGCGAGCGGCCCGGTGAGAGTGCGGTCGGTGTAGCGGTCGTCGCCCTTGCGCAGCAGCGGGGTCGCCTGCGGCAGCCGACCGCGACCGTGGATCAGGGTCAGCCCCCGGTTTGCCGCGTAGACCTCGAAGAAGTCGTCGGCCGCGCGCCTGTCGGCGATCACGAAGACGACGACGATCCCGAGCAGCAGCGCGACCAGCGCCCCCCCGGCGCCGATCGCCGCGCCGATGAAGATCAGGCAGGCACTGAAGACGACCGCGGTCAGGGCCGCGATCAGGATCAGCGTCAGCGGCGTCCGCATCAGGCGGCTGAAGTGGTGGCTGCGGAGGTCGTTGGCGTCCCCGGGAACCCCGGTCGCGACGGCTTCCTCAACCACCGGCTCGATGCGCTCCGGGCTGCCCACGAGCGCAACCTACCGCGCTGGCAGGCGGATGCAAATGGGGTTGCAGAGGGAGGTTGTGTTGCAAAGTGGGGGAGAGTGGGTTATTGTGGCGATCGAGTTGAAGCCCAGGACCGGGGTGGTGAGGCTCCTCCCACCTCATCACTCCGGTCCAACTCTTTCCGGCCGTCCCGCTCAGAAAGGACTTCGCCACAGTGGCGTTCAGGGGTCTCTACGAGCACAGCCTCGATTCCAAGGACCGCCTCACCGTTCCTTCTCGCTTCCGGGCTTCCCTTGCTGACGGCATCGTTCTCTCCAAGGGCTTCGACCCCTGCGTCTGGGTGCACACGACCAGCGAGTTCGAGCAGCTCTCCGACCGCTTCCTCTCGCCGCACAGCCCCTTCGGCGCCGACGCCCGCGCCCTGCGCCGTCGCTTCCACGGCGGCTCCTTCGACGAGAAGCTGGACTCCGCCGGACGCATCCGCATCCCCAGGCCGCTGATCGATCACGCCGGCCTCGACGGCAACTGCGTCGTCATCGGCGCCGGCGAGTACCTGGAGATCTGGAACGCCGACGCCTGGGCCAAGCAGGAGAAGCAGCTCGACGCCGCCGCCCCCGAGATCGCCGAGGGCCTCGCCGCCGCCGGCACCGCGTGATCATGAGACTGAATGCCGCCGCAGCCCACACCTATCCGTCGCCCCCAGTGCCGGCGGGACGAGAACGGTCCTATATGGACCGGAATCGTCCCGTCAGCAGCGATGGGCGGGCGCTCAGTCCCGTGGAGGTGGTCATGAGCGTGCATGAGCCGGTTCTTGCCGACGAGCTGGTCTCGCTGCTGGCGCCGGAGCCGGGGCAGGCCGCCGTCGATTGCACCTTCGGCGGCGGCGGTCACGCCCGCCGCGTCGCTGAGCTGATCGGGCCGGAGGGGACGCTGATCGGGATCGACCGCGACCCCGCCGCGCGGGAGCGCTTCAACCGCTTCGCCGCCCAAGCGCCGTGCCGGACCCTCTTCGTCAGCAGCGACTTCGCGGCAGGACTCCGCGCCCTGCAGGGCGAAGGAATCCGCCCAGACATGGTTTACGCGGATCTGGGGATGTCCTCGATGCAGGTCGACGCGCGCGAGCGCGGCTTCTCCTATTCCTACGACGCGCCGCTCGACATGCGGATGGACACGCGCCAGGAGCTCACCGCCGCCGCCCTCGTCAACGAGTGGCCCGAGTCGCGGATCGCCCAGGTGCTGCGCCGCTTCGGCGAGGAGCGCCATGGCGGCGGGATCGCCCGCGAGATCGTTCGCCGCCGCCCCCTCGCGACCACCGGCGAGCTGGTCGCCGCGATCAAGGCCGGGATGCCGGCCTCGGCCCGCTTCGGCGGCGGCCATCCGGCCAAGCGCAGCTTCCAGGCGATCCGGATCGCCGTCAACGGTGAGCTCGAGGCCCTCGAGGAGATGCTGCCGCTGGCCTGGTCGCAGCTCAAGGTCGGCGGTCGCTTCGCCGCGATCTCCTTCCACTCGCTCGAGGACCGGCCGGTGAAGCAGTTCCTCGCCGCCAGGGCGCGCGGCTGCGTCTGCCCGCCCGAGCTTCCCGTCTGCGTCTGCGGCCACGAGCCCGAGGCCGAGCTGCTGACCAGGCGCGCGATCTCCCCGGGCCCCGAGGAAGCGGAGCGGAACCCGCGCTCGCGCTCGGCGCACCTGCGGGCGGCGCGGAAGATCGCCGACGAGCAACCGGTCGGGGAAGCCGGCTGATGGCCGTCGCCGCTCCCACCCGCCGCAGTACCGCCGCGCCAGCCCCGGCACCGTCGCGGACGAAGCCGCCGAAACGCAAAGCGCCGGCGCGCAAACCGCAGCGGGCCCGCGCCGTCCCCGCGCCCGCCAAGGCGCCGGCCCGGCGCGCCCCCGCGCGCCGACCGGCGCCGAAACGCGCACCCGCTTCGACCCGTCCCAAGCTCGCGGTCGTCGCCGGCCGCACCGCCGTCGCCGTCAGCCAGCTTCCTGATTCGAGCCTGGTCGTGCGGATGACCCGCGGCCGCGCCTGGATCGCCGTCCTCGGCGTCCTCCTCGCCGGGATCGTCGCCCTCAACGTCGCCACCCTCAGCTTCGCCGCCTCGGCGGGGCAGATCGACGAGCAGATCACGGCGCTCGAACAAGAGAACTCGATGCTCGAGAGCCGCGAGGCCAAGTACTTCAGCACCGCCCGCATCCGCAGCGAAGGCGCCGCCGCCGGCCTGGCGATGCCGACCACGGAAGACCCACAGCTGATCGAGTTCGAGCCCACCGACGCCGCCACCGCCGCCAGCCGTCTCGCGGCCGCCGGCGGCTAGGAGCCGCCGCCGATGCGCTTGATCGAGCGGCGGATCGGGCTCCTTTTCGGCGGCTTCCTCCTCTGTCTCCTGCTCATCGTCGGCCGCGCCTTCTGGCTGCAGGGGGTGCAGGGAGCGAGCCTCGCCTCGCAGGCGAGCTATCAGCAGACCGAGGTCGTCACCGTCCCCGGCCTGCGCGGCGACCTGCTCGACCGTCGCGGCAACAAGCTCGCCGCCTCCGAAGACGCGGCGACGATCTACGCCACCCCTTACCAGGTGACGAACCCGCCGGCGGCCGCCGAGCGCCTGGCGCCGATCCTGAAGCAGCCGAAGGGCGAGGTGCTGGAAGCCCTGACCGCCGAAGGCGGCTTCTCCTACCTCGCCCAGAAAGTCGACCTCGGCACCGCCGCCAAGGTGGAAGCGCTCGACGTCGAAGGGATCGGCCAGCTGCCGGACACCCGCCGCACCTACCCGCAGGGGGAGATGGCGGGACAGGTGATCGGTGCCGTCGGCTCCGAAAACGAGGGGTTGAGCGGGCTGGAGGAAGGCGAGGAAGACGTGCTCGGCGGCAGCGACGGCGAACGGCGGATCGTCAACGACGCCCTCGGCGAGCCGATCCGGCTCGAAACCGTGCAGGAAGCCGAGGACGGCGAGGACGTCCAGCTGACGCTCGACCCGGTGATCCAGCGCGAAACCGAAGCGGCGCTGAACGGCGTCGGCGAAACCTACTCGCCGAAGGGGGCGACGGCGATCGTCGTCGATCCCCAGACCTCGGAAGTGCTGGCGATGGCCAACTGGCCGCCGGTCGACCCCGCCGACCTCTCCGAGGTCAGCAACGAAGACCTGCTCAACAAGGCGACCGGGTTCACCTACGAGCCGGGCTCGACCTTCAAGGCCTTCACCGTCGCCGCGGCCCTGGAGGAAGAGCTGGTGACGCCGACCAGCGAATTCGTCCTGCCGCCGGTCATCCAGGTCGCCGACCGGACGATCGAAGACTCCCACCCGCGTGGCACCGAAACGATGAGCGTGGCAACGATCCTCGCCCACTCCTCGAACGTGGGAGCGGCGACGATCGGTCTCCAGGTCGGTGCCGAGAAATTCGACAGGTGGATCCGCCGTTTCGGCTTCGGCAGCCCGACCGGGATCCAGTACCCGGCCGAGGAGCAGGGTCTGTTGCTCGACCTCGACGAATACTCGGGCTCGACCCTCGGCAACGAGGCAATGGGGCAGGGGCTCTCGGTTACCCCGATCCAGATGGTCGCCGGCTACACGGCGATCGCCAACGGCGGCAGGCTGCGGCCGCCGCGGCTGGTCAAGAAGATCGGCGACGAACCGGTGCATGAGCCGAAGGGGAAGCAGGTCATCTCGCCTCAGGTGGCGGCGGAGATTCGGGAAATGCTCGAGGGGGTGTTGGCGCCCGGGGGTACGGCGTCCGAGGTGAGCGTGCCTGGGTACACGCTCGCGGGGAAGACCGGAACCGCCGAGAAGGCGGAAGACGGGACCTACTCGGACACCAACTTCGTGGCTTCGTTCATCGGGTTTGCGCCGGCTCAAAATCCCCGGTTGCTGGCGGCGGTGATCGTCGATGAGCCTCAGGGGGAAATTTACGGTGGGTCGGTGGCGGCGCCGGCGTTTGGGCGGATCGCGGAATTCGCGTTGCCTTACTTGGGCGTCCCTCAGGAATGATTCGTGGGGTCGGGAGCCGGGTGCCCCTCTCCCAGAGACCGTCGCGCAGCTGGGGCGAAGTGCTGGGCGCGTTTGTGGTCTCAGGAGCCTCTGTGAGAGGGGCACCCGGCTCCCTTCCTAGACTTCAGCTCGGATGATGGGGCTGGCCGAGCTGGTTGCGGAGTTGCCGGGGGCGCGAGTCGTCGGTGACGGATCCGTGGAGATTCGGGAGCTGGCCTACGACAGTCGCAAGGTGGAGCCGGGGACGCTGTTCTTTTGTGTGGTGGGGGAGAAGGTTGATGGGCATGAGTTCGGGGCTCGTGCGGTGGAGGAAGGGGCGGCGGCTCTTGTTGTTGAGAGGGAGCTGACGGAATTGGATGTTCCGCAGGTGGTGGTGGGGGCCTCGCGGGGGGCGATGGCGCCGCTGGCGGCGCGGTTCTACGGGGATCCGACGGCGGAGCTGCGGGTGGTGGGGGTGACCGGGACGAATGGCAAGACCACGACCGCGTACCTCGTCCACGAGATCCTCAAGGCGGCCGACTTCACCTGCGGGCTGCTCGGCACGGTCAAGCAGATCGTCGGCGGGGTGGAGAAGGAGGTGGTGCGGACGACGCCGGAGGGGATCGAGCTGCAGAAGACCTTCCGGCAGATGCTCGAGGGCGGCGACGAAGCCTGCGCGATGGAGGTTTCCTCGCACGCGATGACCCTGCACCGCGCCGACGCGATCCATTTCGAGGTGGCGATCTTCACCAACCTCACCCAGGACCACCTCGACTTCCACGCCGACATGGAGGACTACTTTCTCGCCAAGCGCAGGCTCTTCGAGGCCGGGCCGAGGACGGCGATCGTCAACGTCGACGACCCCTACGGGCGCCGGCTAGCCGACGAATTCGAGTGCGTCACCTTCTCCGCCGAAGGAGCTGAGGCCGACTACAGCGCCCACGACGTCTCCTTCGACGCCGCCGGCGCCGACTTCGGCGTCGGCGAAATGCGGCTGCGCACCGGGCTGCCGGGCCACTTCAACGTCGCCAACGCGCTCGGCGCCTTCGCCGCCGCGGAGGCGATGGGGGTGGGACCGGAGATCGCCGCCGCCGGCCTGGCGCGGGCGGCGCGGGTTCCGGGACGCTTCGAGCCGATCGACGAGGGCCAGGGGTTCTCGGTCCTGGTCGACTACGCCCACACGCCGGACTCGCTGGAGAACGTGCTGCGAGCGGCCCGCCGGTTGACCAGCGGCAGGCTGATCTCGGTCTTCGGCGCCGGCGGCGACCGCGACCGCGACAAGCGGCCGAAGATGGGGCGGGCCGGGGCCGAGCTGTCCGACCTGACCGTGATCACCTCCGACAACCCGCGCTCCGAGGACCCGGAGGCGATAGTCGCAGAAGTCGCGGCGGGGGCGGAGGGGGCCGAAGGCGCCCCCGAGCTGGAGGTCGTCGTCGACCGCCGCGAGGCGATCTCCCTCGCCCTGGGCCGGGCCGAGCCCGGCGACACCGTCGTCATCGCCGGCAAGGGCCACGAGCAGGGCCAGGAATTCGAGCAGGGGCGGAAGATCCCCTTCGACGACCGCGAGGTCGCCCGCGAGGAGCTCTGGAAGCTGGGAAGCCCGGCGTGAAGCTCTCCCCGCAGGAGATCGCGGCGGCGATGGGAGCGGAGGTGGTAGTCGAGGGAGAGCCAATCTCGCCGCGCCGCGGGGTCATCGACTCAACCCAGGCCGGCCCCGGCGACCTCTTCTTCGGCCTCCGCGGCAGCCGCCACGACGGCGGCAAGTTCGCCCCGCATGCGCTCGAGGCCGGCGCCTGGGGCGTGGTCGTCTCGCCTGCCTGGCGTTCGTCCTTTATCGGGGATAGCCCGACAAAGGACGAACGCCGGGGGTGGGTCTTCGTCGTCGAGGATCCGCTGACGGCGATGCAGGCGCTGGCTCGGGCCTGGCGGCGGGCGCTCGGGGCGCGCGTGGTCGGGGTCACCGGGTCGGTCGGGAAGACCTCGGTCAAGGACATCGCCCGGGCGCTGCTGCCGGGGGTGGTTCACGCCAACCGCGAGAACCTCAACACCGAGATCGGGCTGCCGCTGACGATCCTCGAAGCGCCCGACGAGGCCGACGCCCTGGTGCTGGAGATGGCGATGCGGGGCAGAGGTCAGATCGCCGAGCTGGCGGCGATCGCCGAGCCCGAGCTGGCGGTGATCACCAACGTCGGCCCGGTCCACGTCGAGCTGCTCGGCTCGGTCGAGGCGATCGCGGCGGCGAAGGCGGAGATCCTCGACGACCTTCCGCCCGGCGGCACCGCCGTGGCCCCGGTGGAGGCCGGCGAGCTGGAGCCGCACCTGGAGCGCGCGCCGCGGCAGCTGCGCTTCGGCCCCGGTGGCGACGTCGAGGCGACCGAGGTCAGCTTCAGCGAGGGCGTGACGGAAGCGCTCGTCTCGACCCCGTTCGACAGCCAGCGTTTCCACTTTCCCTTCACCGAGTCGCACAACCTCACCAACGCCCTGGCGGCGATCGCCGCCGGCGTCGCCCTCGGCGCCGATCTGGCCGGAATGGCCGACCGCGCCGCGGACATAGGATTCTCCCGCTTCCGCGGCGATCGCCTGCAGCTCCCGGGAGGCATCGTCCTCGTGAACGACTGCTACAACGCGAACCCGGTCTCGATGCGCGCGGCGCTCGACCACCTCGCCGGCCTCGAAGCGACGCGGTCGGTCGCGGTGCTGGGCGAGATGGGCGAGCTGGGCCCCGGCTCGGCCGGCTACCACCGCGAGGTCGGCGAGCACGCTCGCGCCCGGGGCATCGACTTCGTCGTCGGCGTCGGTCTGCCGGCCCGCGACTACGATCCCGACGAGCTCGTCGCCGACCCCGGCGAGGCGGCCGAACTGCTGGCCCAGCGGCTCGAACCCGGCGACGCGGTCCTGGTCAAGGGCTCGCGCTCGGCCGGCCTCGAGACCATCGCCGAGCAGCTCGTCGATCTGGTCCCGGCGGAGGACGGCTGATGGGGGAAGTCCTGATCGCGGGGATGGCGGCGATGCTGATCTGCATCTTCCTCGGCCCCAAATTCATCGAATACCTGCGGGTCAAGGAGTTCGGACAGCACATCCGCGAGGACGGGCCGCAGGAGCACCACACCAAGGCGGGGACGCCGACGATGGGGGGGCTGATCGTCTTCGCCTCGATCTGCGTCCCCTTCCTCGTCCTCTCCGACCGGGACGCTCAGAGCATGGCCGTCTTCGGGGTGGCGATCGGGTGCGCCGTGCTCGGCTTCGCCGACGACTACGTCAAGATCGTCAAACGCCGCTCGCTCGGCCTCGCCGGGCGCTGGAAGCTGCTCGGCCAGCTGATCCTCGCCCTGGGGCTGTGGTGGGTCGCCCGCCACGAGGTCGGCCTCGAGCCGACGCTCTACTTCCGCATCGGCGACGGCAGCATCGACCTCGGCCCGGCGCTCTACTTCGTCCTCGTCTTCCTCGTCATCGCCGGCACTTCCAACGGCGTCAACCTGACCGACGGCCTCGACGGCCTCGCTGCGGGCTCCTGCGCGATCGTCCTCCTCGCCTACACGGCGATCGCCTTCGTCGCCAACGAGCAGCAGAACCTCGCCCTGCTCTCCGCCTGCCTGGTCGGCGCCTGCGTCGGATTCCTCTGGTTCAACGCCTTCCCGGCCTCGATCTTCATGGGGGACACCGGCTCGCTCGGCCTCGGCGGCGCGATCGGGGCGCTGGCGGTGATGACCCAGACCGAGGTGCTGCTGATCATCATCGGCGGCATCTTCGTGATCGAGGCGCTCTCGGTCCTGCTCCAGGTCTTCGCCTTCAAGACCTTCCGCCGCCGCGTTCTCCTGATGGCGCCGCTGCACCACCACTTCGAGATGATGGCCTGGTCCGAGACGAAGATCATGCTCCGCTTCTGGATCATCGCCGCCGTCTGCTCGGGGATCGGCTTCACCCTCTACCAGCAGTCGATCGGCAGTTGAGTCCGATGCCGGAGGTAGAGGTCAGCGCGGGGCCGATCGAGTACGGCGACAGCGGCGGCGACGGTAGGCCGATCGTCCTCATCGGCGGCTTGCCGCACGACGAGCGGCTCTGGGATGGGGTGATCGCCGAGCTTGCGCCCCGGTTCCGCTGCCTGACGCCGGTGCTGCCGCTCGGGGCCCAGCGCAAGCCCCTGCGCCCGGACGCGGATCTCTCGCTCGTGGGGCTGTCGCGGATCGTCACCCAGTTCCTCGACCGTCTCGACCTGCGCGACGCGGTCGTCTGCTTCAACGACTGGGGCGGCGCCCAGACGATGGTCTCCCACGGCGGCACCGACCGGGTCGGCGCCTTCGTCCTCGTCTCCTGCGAGACCGCCGGCAACTACCCGCCCGGCCTCGCCGGCCGGATCGCGGCGCTCTCAGGGTTCCTCCCCGGCGGCTTCGGGGTGATGCGCTTTGCTCTCTCCTCGCCGACCCTGCGGCGGCTGCCATTCACCTACGGCCGGATGAGCAAGCGCGGCGTCCCCGACGAGCTGATGCACCGCTGGCTGCAGCCGCTGAAGCGGCCGGAGATCCGCCGCGACGTCCGCAAGTACGTCCGCGACGTCCGCCACGGGCGCCGTGAGATGCGAGCCGCGACGCCGAAGCTGCGGGATTTCGAGCGGCCGGTCCTCGTCGTCTGGGACGAGGAGGGGACGATGATGCCCAACAGCGAGGGTCGCCGCCTGGCTGAGTCCTTCCCCAACTCGACCTACGTCGAGCTGCCCGACTGCTTCACCCTGATCCCGATCGACCAGCCGGTGGCGCTGGCGCGCGAGATCCGGCAATTCGCCGCTCAGTAGGGGGCGCGGAGCCCCTCGAACATCGGGAAGTGCTTGAGGTTCTGGGTGCCGAGCGGGACTTCGAGCAGTTCGGCCGTGGCGGCGATCGCTAGGTCTGGAACCCCGATCCCGGGATGGCTTCGGCGCCAGCGGCGGCCTAGCTCTCCGGCTCGGCGGGCCACCTTCTCGTCGACGGGGACCCAGGTGATCAGCGCGAACAGCCGCGCCGTGCCCCGCCGTTCCTCGGAGCGCAGGCCACGAAGGATCTCGACCCTGGTCACCTCCGAGCAGGACGGTGGAGCACCGAGTGCGGCGATGTATTCACCTGCGAGGGAAGACCCCCGGAGGTGATCGACGAGGACCGTCGTGTCGAGGACGACGCTCATTGCCAGAGTTCCTTGGATCGCTCGGCTTCCGCACGGCGCAGCTTGTCGACGTACTCGACGCCCTCTTCGAGGTAGGGAGCTATGCCCGCCGTTTGCGCAACCGCCTCCTGCCACTGCTCTCGCCAAGAGGCCGCGTCCTGCAGCTCCTGAGCGAGGTAGGCGTCGATGGCGCGTCGGATCAGGGTGGAGCGCGTGGTTCCCTCGGCGGCGGCTCGCTCGTCGAGCTTTGCGGTCTGTTCCTCGTCAAGATAGATCTGAGTGCGACGGTTCATGGTGTACAAGCGTACATCATCATTGGGACGCCCTCCCGCGGAGGGGTATCCGGGGCGCTCGCGAAGCTTGGGCATGTGTCTTTAAGGGTCCAGGCCAAGGAATTTCGCCCCCCTCTGCCCAAAGGACCTTTCCTCATCGTGGGACTTAAGCGCTCCGGACAGGCCGCGGCGCGGCTGCTCGCCGGGCGGGGGGAGCGGGTGCGGGCGGTCGATTCTGGGCATCCCGAGGGCGCGGCAGGGCTGGAGAGGGCCGGCGTCGAAGTCTTTCTGGATACGGATGGATTGGCGCAGCTCGAGGGGACGTGGACCGTCGTCAAGAGCCCGGGGGTTCCCCGGGAGGCGCCGGTGATCGCGGCGGCGCTGGAGCGGGGCGTCGACGTGGTGGGGGAGATGGAGCTGGCCTGGCGGGCGCTGCCGAACCGGTTCGTCGCCGTCACCGGCACCAACGGCAAGACGACCACGGTGGAGCTGATCGGCCACCTCCACCGCAGCGCCGGCGAGCCGGTGGCGGTGGCCGGCAACGTCGGTACCGCGCTCTCGGAGCTGGTCGGCGAGGTCGAGCCGGAGACCACGATCGTCTGCGAGGCCTCGAGCTTCCAGCTCGAGGACACCGCCGCCTTCGCCCCTGAGTGCGCGGTCTTCCTCAACCTCGCCCCCGACCACCTCGACCGCCACGGCGACCTCGAGTCCTATCTGGCGGCGAAGCTGCGGATCTTCGCCAACCAGGGCAACGACGACATCGCCGTCTACAACGCCGACGACCCCTTCCTCGCCGGCACCGATCTCGGCGGCTGCGCCCGCCGGGTCGCCTTCTGCGTCGGCGCCGCCCCCGAGTGCGAGGTCGCCGTCGCCGAGGGGACGATCTTCCACGACGGCGAGCCGCTGCTGCCGATCGCCGAGCTGGGCCTCTTCGGCGAGCACAACGTCGCCAACGCGATGGCCGCCGCCGCCGCGGCGCTGGCGATGGGGATCGACCGCGAGGCGGTCCGCGCCGGGCTGCGCGGCTTTGCCGGCGTCCCCCACCGGCTCGAGCCGGTGGGGGAGATCGGCGGGGTCCGCTTCGTCAACGACTCGAAGGCGACCAACGTCGCCTCCGCCGCGGTCGGGATCCGCGCCTTCGAGGGCAGCGTCCACGCGATCCTCGGCGGCAGCGAGAAGGACGAGCCCTTCGCGCCGCTGGTCGAACCGCTGGTCGAGCGCGCCGCCGCCTGCTACCTGATCGGCGCCACCAGCGAGCGGATGGCGCGCGAGCTGGCGCCGGTGGTCGCCGCCGGGATCGAGCTGCACCGCTGCGAGGACCTCGAGGACGCGGTGCGCCGGGCCGCCGCCGCTGCCGAAGGCGGCGAGGTCGTCCTCCTCTCTCCCGCCTGCGCCAGCTTCGACGCCTTCGCAGACTTCGAACGGCGCGGCGACCGCTTCCGCGAGATCGTCGAGGGGCTGGGATGAGCGCGAAGCAGGCGAATGCGCCTGCCCGCCGCAAGCGCGCGAAACCGAAGAAGCGGTCCCGCCCGCTACCCGCCGAGTACAACATCCTCCTCACCGCCACCCTCTGCCTGCTGGCGCTGGGGGCGGTGATGGTCTTCTCCGCCAGCTCGACCACCCGCATCCTCCAGGACGGCGGTCTTTCCGACAGCGCCTTCTACCTGAAGCGGACGCTGCTCTTCGGCGCCGTCGGGCTGGTGATCATGTACCTGGCCTCGCGACACGGGCTGCGGGTGATCCGCGGCCTGACGCCGCTCCTGCTCGCCGGCTCGATCTTCCTCCTGCTGGCGGTGCTCGCGGCCGGGACCGAAGTCAACGGGGCCACCCGCTGGATCGGCAGCGGCTTCCTCCAGGTCCAGCCCTCGGAGCTGGCCAAGGTGGCGCTGGTCCTCTACGGCGCCGATCTGCTGGCCCGAAAGCCGAAGCGGGTGCGCTCGCTGGAGGGGATGATGCCCTTCCTGCTCGTCGTCGGCGCCTCCTGCCTGCTGATCATGCTGCAGCCGGACATGGGGACGACGATGGTGATCTGCTTCGCCGTCGGCGCCACCCTCGTCGCCGCCGGGGCCCGTCCTGCCGACCTCGGCAAGATCGCGCTGGTGATCGGTGGCCTGGCGCTGCTGATGGCGGTCGTCGAGCCCTACCGGATGGCGCGGCTGACCTCCTTCCTCAATCCCGGCACCGACGCCACCGGCGCCGGCTTCCAGGCGGCGCAGGCGAAGATCGCCCTCGGCTCCGGCGGACTCCTCGGGGACGGGCTCGGCAACGGCGTCGGCAAGGCCTTCTACCTGCCCGAGGCCCACACCGACATGATCACCGCCGTGATCGGCGAGGAGCTCGGCTTCGTCGGCATCGCCGGCGTCGTCGGCCTCTTCGCGATGTTCGGCTACGCCGGCCTCAAAACCGCGCAGAAGGCGAAGGACGCCTATGGGAAGATCCTCGTCGCCGGCCTCACCTCGCTCGTCCTCGTGCAGGCGATCATCAACCTCTACGCGGTGATGGGGATGGCGCCCCTGACCGGCGTGCCGCTGCCCTTTGTCTCCTACGGAAACAGCAGCCTGATGGCGACGCTGCTGGCGGTCGGGCTGATCCTCAACGTCGCCCGCGGCGGCACCGCGAAGGCGGCGCGCGCTTCGACGCCCACCCGCGCTGGCAAACTGCGCGCCATCGACGGCGGGCGTTCGCCCGCCCGCGAAAGGAGCCGATCGAACGGTGCCGGGAAAGCCAAGAGTGGTGGTGGCGGCGGGGGGAACCGCGGGGCACGTCGTGCCCGCCATGGCGGTCGCCGACGAGCTTCGGGCTAGCGGCGCCGAGGTCAGCTTCCTCGGCACGCGCGAGCGGATCGAGGCCGAGCTGGTGCCGGCCGCGGGCTACGAAATCGACTTCGTCGAGGTGCGGGGGATCGACCGCCGCAACCCGCTGCGGGCCGCGCGGGCCGGTATCGAGGCGCTCGGCGCCGTCGGCGCGGCGCGGAAGATCCTGCGCCGGCGGGGGGCGGACGCCGTCGTCGGCGGCGGCGGCTACGTCGCCGGACCGGCCGGCCTCGCCGCGGTGCTGACTGGGACGCCGCTGGTCCTGACCGAGGCAGACAGCCACCTCGGCCTCGCCAACCGCCTGCTCGCCGGCCGCGCCAGGCGCGTCTGCCTCGCCTTCCCGATCGAGGGGCGGGAGGGCGAGCGCTACCTGGTGACGGGTCGGCCGGTGCCGAGAGCGGTGATCGAAGGGGACCGGGCGGCGGCTCGTGCGCGTTTCGGCATCGCCGAGGATGCCCGCTGCCTGCTCGTCTTCGGCGGCAGCCAGGGCGCCCGCTCGATCAACCAGGCCGCGATCGAGGCCTTCACCGAGGAGCCGGACACAGTTGTCCCCGGTATGCGGGGACAACCGCGCTCGCGCGACTTCCACGTCCTCCACATCGCCGGGAAGCGGGACTTCGATGAGATCGCGCGGCGGCTCGCGGCCGCGCCCCGCCACGAGGGCTACACGCTTCTCGACTACGAGCCAAACCTCGGCGACGCGCTCGCCGCCGCCGACCTCGTCCTCGCCCGCTCCGGCGGCTCGATCTTCGAGGTCGTCGCCGTCGGCCGGCCGGCGATCCTCGTCCCCTATCCGTTCGCGACCGCGGACCACCAGACCGCCAACGCCGAGTGGATGCAAAGCGGCGGCGCGGCGGCGGTGATCGCCGACGCCGAGCTCGACGCCCCGCGCCTGCGGGCGGAGGTCGCGGCGGTGCTTGGCGACCCGGCGCGGCTGGAGGCGATGACGGCCGCCGCCCGCGGCCTCGCCAGGCCCGACGCCGCTCGCCGCATCGCCGACCAGGTCCTGGAGGCGATTCGGTGATCGCCGAGACCGCAAGAAGTCGTCGTATAGGCGTATTTCCGCGGTCTCGCGGGAGGCTGGGGCGATGACGGGCTGGTCTGGGCGGCGGCTGCACTTCATCGGGGTCGGCGGCGCCGGGATGAGCGGCCTCGCCCTGGTCTGCGCGCGGCTGGGCGCGACGGTTACGGGCAGCGACCGCGCCGACTCCTCTTATATGGAGCGGCTGCGCAAGGCGGGTCTCGATCCGGCCCTCGGCCATAACGCCGCCAACCTGCCGGAGGGCGCCGAGGTCGTCGTCTCGACCGCGATCGCCGCCGACAACCCGGAGCTCGCCCGCGCCCGCGAGTGGGGCATCGAGCCGATCCATCGCGGAGCACTGCTGGCCGAGCTGTGCGCCGAGAAGCGCCTGATCGCGGTCGCCGGCACCCACGGCAAGACGACGACGGCGGCGATGGCGGTCTGGGCGCTGCGTCAGCTCGGCGCCGACCCCGCCTTCTTCGTCGGCGGCGAGGTACCAGGGCTGGGAGCGGACGGCGAGGCGGCGAATGCCGGTTGGGGCGAGGGCGAGTGGGTTGTCGCTGAGGCCGACGAGAGCGATGCCAGCCTCCTGCGGCTGAGGCCGGAGGTGGCGGTCGTCACCAACGTCGAGATGGACCACCACTCGCGCTGGGGCTCGCTGGCCGAGCTGCACGAGGCGTTCGTCGCCTTCGCCGGCCCGGCGCGGGGGCTGGTCGTGCCCGGCGACGAGGAGATGGGGTGGCTGCAGGGCGCCGGCGGGAGGGTTCTCCGCTTCGACGGCGTCTCCCCGGGCCCGGCCGATCTGGGCCTGGCGGTGCCGGGCGAGCACAACCGCCGCAACGCCCGCGCCGCGATCGCCGCGCTCGAGCTGGTCGGCTTCGACGGCGACGAGGCCGCTGCCGCCCTCGGTGGCTTCCGCGGCGTCCACCGCCGCCTGGAGCTGAAGGGGAGGCGCGGCCCGGTCTCTATTTATGACGACTATGCCCACCATCCGACCGAGGTGCGGGCGGCGCTCTCGGCGCTGCGCGAGCAAGGCCCGACCCGGCTCGTCGCCGTCTTCCAGCCCCACCTCTACTCGCGGACGAAGGCGCTGGCCGAGGAGTTCGGCGCCGCCCTCACCCTCGCCGACGAGGCGGTTGTCCTCGACGTCTACCCGGCGCGCGAGGAGCCGGTGGGCGGGTTGGCCGGCGTCAGCGGCCTGCAGGTGGCGCGGGCGGCGGCCGAGCGGGGAGGAGGGATGCCGGTCTGGTGGCTTCCCGAGGCCGAGCTGGCACAGCGCGCCCTCGCCGACCGCCTCGACGGCGATCCCCGCCTCTACGGCGCGGGGACGATACTGGTGACGATCGGCGCCGGCGACGTCTTCAGGCTCGGCGAGATCCTGGTCACGGAGGCCATCTCGTGAGCGCGCCGGTCGAGGGGATCGAACGCGACTTCCCGCTGGCGCGGCTGACCACGGTGCGCACTGGCGGCGACGCCGACTGGTTCCTGCGTCCCCCCAAGGAGGAGACCCTCGTGGCCGCCCTGCAGTGGGCTCGGGCGGAAGGACTGCCGGTCGGCGTGGTCGGCTCAGGCTCGAACCTGCTCGTCGCCGACGATGGTTTCCATGGCCTGGCGATCAAGCTCGACGGCGAGCTGGCGGAGATCGAGCGCGACGGTGAGCGTGTCGTCTGCGGCGGCGGCTATCGCTTCCCCTCGGCGGCGGCAAAAACGGCGAGCTGGGGTCTCTCGGGTTTGGAGTTCGGTGTCAACATCCCCGGCACCGCCGGCGGCGCGGTGCGGATGAACGCCAACGCCTACGGCGGGCAGCTGGCGCGGGTGCTCGAGTGGGTCGACGTCTGCACCGCGTCCGGCAGCGACCGGCGTGCGCCCGATCGGCTCGACTTCACCTACCGGCACTCAAACCTGCGCGAGGGCGAAGTGGTCGCCCGCGCCTCCTTCCGCCTCCGGCCCGCCGACCCCGACGAGATCAAGGCGACCTTGGCCGAGATGCGGTCGCGACGTCGCGAGGCGCAGCCCTCGGGGATCAAGACCTTCGGCTCGACTTTCAAGAACCCCGAGGACGAGCGGGCGATGGGGCGCTCGGCGGGGCAGCTGCTCGAGGCCGCCGGCTGCCGCGGTCTCCGCCATGGGGGCGCCCGGTTCTCCGAGAAGCACGCGAACTTCGTCGAGAACATGGGGGAGGCCAGCAGCGCCGACGTGCTCGAGCTGATGGCGGAGGGTCGGCGCCGGGTTCACGAGCGCTTCGGGGTCGAGCTGGAACCCGAGGTGCAGGTGCTCGGCGAGGTGCGCTGGCCGGACGGTTGGGATCTGTGAGCCGCCGCCGGCTGTTGATCGTGCTCGCGGCGGCGCTCGTCGCCGCCATCGGGATCTACTGGTGCGTGGTTCGCGAAGGCTCCGCCGAGCCGCGGGTGCTGGTCCCGGATCTGGCGGCGACGATCGGCGAAGGATCTGAAGCGGTGGGGGTCGCCGCCAACGGCCACGTCGTCCGCTGGCTGCCCTTGCCGGAGGCTCCGCCGCTGCCGCGGCTGCCCCTCGACGGAGTCCCCAGGGGCGGCCGGGTCAAGGGGACGGCACTGGAGCAGGTACGGGTGCTCGCCGCCGTCCCGGACAAACTGCGCCCCTATGTCGCGGGCAGCTACTTCGGCGAGAGCGGGGTGGACGTCGAACTGACGACGGGGATCGAACTGCGATTCGGCGACGCCACCCAGGCGCGGCGAAAGTGGCGGGCGGCGGCGGCCGTTCTCGCTGATCCTTCGGTGACGGCGCTCGATTATGTAAACGTGATCGCTCCGAGTCGTCCCACCTTCGAGGGTTCGGGGCACGAACTTCCGCCCGCACCCTGAACCTGTTCAGAGTCGCGCGAAAGGGCTTTCCAGAGCGGCGTCGAAAAGTCTCAACCTGAGGGTGAGAGTGGCCAAACCCTCAAGTAATGGTTGAGAGTCGGAGGCTGCAGGATGTTTGACGGGCGTTTGACAGAGGGGCGGGAATGCCCTACGTTGAGCGCAATTTCCGTGCTTGCGGTGGCGGCTCGAACCCTAGAGTGTTGCTGAAGGCTCGGACGGAACAAGGGCTCAACTCAAGATGGAATCCACTTACCTGGCAGTGATCAAGGTCGTCGGCGCGGGCGGCGGCGGCACCAATGCCGTCAGCCGCATGATCGACGCCGGCATTCGCGGCGTCGAGTTCGTCGCCGTCAACACGGACGCCCAGGCTCTGCAGGCCTGCGACGCCGACATCAAGCTTTCGATCGGCCAGGAGCTGACCCGCGGCCTCGGTGCCGGGGGCAACCCCGAGGTCGGCGCCGGCGCGGCGGCCGAGAGCCGCGACGAGATCAAGGAGGCGCTGAAGGGCGCCGACATGGTCTTCGTCACCGCC
>Ga0070672_100000023_pt1 | contig 68631 bp, 77 predicted proteins | sample KBSM13metaG_FD_66151 | JGI IMG/M metagenome (GOLD analysis project Ga0070672, IMG submission 66151) | Miscanthus rhizosphere microbial communities from Kellogg Biological Station, Michigan, USA - KBS M1-3 metaG | ecosystem: Host-associated > Plants > Roots > Rhizosphere > Soil ... | reverse complement strand
GTGGGCGACGAGGTTGAGCGGGAAGTTGAAGGGGCTGATCGCGCCGACGACGCCATAGGGGACGCGCAGCATCACCCCGAGCTTCCCCACCCCCGCCGGCGACGCGTCCATCGGCACCGTACCGCCGGTCAGCTTGCGCGCCTCGACCGCGGAGAACTCGAGCGTGGAGACGCAGCGTTCGGCCTCCAGCGTCGCCGTCTTGATCGGCTTGCCGGCCTCGGCGGCGATCGTCGCCGCCAGCTCTTCCCTGCGCTCGGCGACCATTTCGGCCGCCCGCTCCAGCACCGCCGCCCGCTCATGCTGCGGGAACTCGGTCGACTCGAAAACCTCGTGCGCGGCCTCGATCGCCCGCGCGACCAGCGCTTCGTCTGCCTGCGCGACGCGGCCGACGACGCTGCCGTCGTAGGGGCTCTTCACCTCGTCCCAATCGCCGGTCTCTCTCCACTCACCGGCGGCGAGGAGCTTGTGGTCGGTTGCCTCTACGGTCTGCGTCGCCATCGCGTCCTCCTCAGGATTGGATGCACATCCAGGGTACGCCCCCGCTCGTGCAGGCCGCTACTCCGCGACGTTGAATCTGTTGGCCTAGAGATGTCCAAGACCGCTCACGAAGTCCGACGCAGTTGTTCCCGCATACCGGGAATAACTGCGTTCGCTCTGCTGATCGGGTGGCTTCTGGCTCTCAGTTACCCGGTGGCTGCCCAGGCCGGCGTCAGCTGGATCGTCCACGGGCGCGGCTTCGGCCACGGGGTCGGGATGAGCGCCTACGGCGCCTACGGGTACGCCAAGCAGGGCAAGGGCTACCGCTTCATCCTCGGCCACTACTACACGGGGACCGGGCTCGGCACGGTGCGGAAGGCGCACGTCGTCCGCGTCCTCCTCGACATCTCCCCCGGCGACGTCGAATTCAGCGGCGCCACCAGCGCCTGCGGCGAGCGCCTCGACCCGCGCCGCGGCTACGAGGCCCACCGCAACGGCAACTCGGTCCGGCTGCGCAGCTCCGGCGGCAGGGCGCTCGCCAACTGCGGGCGGCGCCTGCGGGCGGCCGGCCGCGGCAGGATCGCGATCGCCGGCCACGGCACCTACCGCGGGGCGCTCGAGACGGTGCCGACCGAAAGCGAGGCCGGCTCGCTGAACGTCGTCAACGCGCTCGCGCTCGAGCAGTACGCGAAGGGCGTGATGCCGAACGAGGTGCCGCCCTCATGGCCGATGGAGGAGTTGAAGGCGCAGGCGGTCGCGGTGCGATCGATCGCCCTCACCAGCGACGTCGGCGGCAACGGCTTCGACCTCTACTCCGACACCCGCAGCCAGGTCTACGAGGGCCTGGAAAGCGAGTACGACCGCACGAACGACGCCGTCGCCGCCACGCGCGGCCAGGTCGTCACCTACAAGGGCGACGTCGCCCAGACCCTCTACTCGGCCTGCTCGGGCGGCCACACCGAGAGCGCCGTCAACGTCTTCGGCTCCCCCGTTCCCTACCTGGTCGGCGTCCCCGACCCCTATGACTACTACTGCCCGCTGCACAAATGGACGCTTGACTTCACCGGCCCGGAGATCAGCTCCCGCCTCGGCGCCTACCTGAAGGGGAAGCTGAAACGGGTGCTGATCACCAAGACCGGGGTCTCGCCGCGGATCGTCAGCGCCACGCTCGTCGGCACCGGCGGCAACTCCACCGTCAGCGGCTCCCAGCTCTCGGTCGCCCTCGGCGGCTACGACACCTGGATGACCTTCGAGAAGGTCGTCAGCTCCCCGGCTCGGTAGCGACCCGGCCGGTCTCGCCCGGCTTCGATTTCTTCGCTCGTCGCCGCCGGCGGGGGGTGGCCGCGTCCGGCTCGGTGTCGTCCGCCCTGTCGCTGAGGACCTTCGCGATGCCGGCGAGGACCAGCGCGGCGAAGACCGCGATCACCAAACGGGTGCCTTCAGCGAGATCGTTGGCGACCCCGTCGAAGGCGCTCGGCTGCTCCAGCATCGCCCAGACGACGTAGGCGGCCCCCGGGACGACTGCCCGCAGCCAGCTCCATTCCCTCCACGGTCTCCTGCCTCCGGTCACCGACTTCCCCGCCTTCTCCGCTTCCGTCCTCGCCCTCGTCCACTCGCCTACCAGGTACAGGAAGATGCTGACCACGATCGACAGCCAGAACACGAGTTTCAGGTCGGAAGGGTTAGGCACCTTCGTCACCGGGTCGCCCGCCTCGGTGGTACCCGAATCCGACAGCTTCTGGAGAAGGGCGACGTTGACGGCGAGGATCTCCGCCGGCACCAGCGCGGCGACGACGTCGAGGTAACTGCCGAACGCCGGTGGCTTCTTGTCCTTGCTCTCACCTTTGGGAGCGGCCTTGCGTTGCGCGTTCAATGCGCCGTATATCAGCGTGCTCATCTTCTCCCCCGACCCAAATCGAATTGACTACTCGGTGGACCCTAAGCGCCCGTCACCCTTACCGTCAACAGAACTAATAGGTAGGACTTTGGAGTGACAAACTGGTGTGGTAACTCGAGGGCGATCAGCCGTCGGGGTACGGCTGGATCGGGATGCCGTGGTCTTGTGGCTGACTTGGGGTCTCGCGCATCCCCAGCTCGTAGGCGCCGCCGCCGGGGAGGGTGAGCTGGCGCGGCGGCAGCCCGGGGCGTTCGACGGTCAGCTCGAGGTCGGCGACCGAGCAGTTGACGGTGTTGTGCTCGGGACCGGCCGGGTCGGCGTAGACCCAGCCGACGAAGTCCTTCTCGGGAGCGGAGATGCGGCCGTGGAGGACGACGCCCTTGCCGGGGAGCGTGAAGCTGCAGACGGTCGGCCGCTCTTCGATCCGGGCCGAGCGGATCGCGCCGAGGCCGCCGAGGCGGTGGCGCTCGCCGTCGAGGACGAGCATCCCGGAGGGGATCCAGGGGCTGACGCGGGAGCCGAGGCGGACGCGGGCGGCGCCGGCGTCGAAGTAGGTGTCGGGGGCATCGGGGAAGCCGGTGCCCTCGAGCCAGACCCAGCGCTCGGCGTGCTCGCTCCCCCAATTGTGGCCGATCATCCCCGGCCAACCGCTCAGCTCGTACGGTTCGTCGTCGATCACGAGCCGGCCATCGAACCGGGCATCGGGGAAGGGCGCGAGGAACTTGGTTTTCGGCAGCGGCGCCGAGTAGAGCCAATCGGCGGGCAGGTACTTGCAGGGCTCGGCGTCGCCGCCGAAGGTGAACGACCAGGCGGCGTTGAGCGCCTCGGTGTCGACCGAGCCCTCGGCGCGGCCGGGGCCGATCTCGGCGTCGGCGACCCGGATCCAGGAGCCGGCCGGGGTCGAGAGGTCGGCGGCCGGCACCGTCACCTTCGTCGCCCGCGGTGCCGCCGCCTCGCGGTCGAAGAGGCAGAACCAGACCGAGGCGTTGGGCTCGGCGCCCGGGCGCTTGTGGACCGTGTGGCGGATCCAGACCCCCTGGCCGCCGTCGGGGCGGCAGGCCTTGATGTAGAAGCTCTCGTAATGGCCGGTCCTGGCGGCGACCTGCGGGAACCGCGCCCGTTCCTCCATGGCCCCACTCTAAGCATCATGTCGCCTTTCGCGCCCGTACGGACGCGAAAGGCGACAGGCTCAGCTGCCGTTCCGCAGCGGCGGTGGCGGCGGCGATTCGAAGCCGAGCATCGCCACCGTCGCCGGGATCACCTCTTCGCCCGAGGCGGCCAGCCGGTCACGAGCGTCGTGACGGATCTGGGTCAGCTCGGCGAACGCCGTGGCGAGCGTGGCGATCACTTCCTCCCAGCCCCGCTCGTCGAGCTGCATCGGCAACCAGGTGAGATGGCGGTCGGTGCGCGAGTCGAAGGTGTCCTCGCGGATCGCCCGGTCGGCCCGCGCGACCATCCCCTGCAGCGAGATCCGCGAGAGCCGGCGGCGGTCGGGCCGCGGCATCTCTTCGAATTCGCGGTCGTTGAAGTAGACGCGGGCGAGGCCGCGGTAGACGTGCTCGACCGCGCCGCGGCGGGGGATCGATTCGATCACCTCCAGGCACCCTTCTTTCTCGAGCTCGCGGAAGTGATAGGAGGCGAGCGAGAGCGCCTGCTGATAGCTGTTGTAGTGCTCCTTCGGGATCAGGCCTTCCTCGACGAACTGGCTGGGGCTGCGGGGGCCTTCGTTGAGGGCTTCAAGGATCCGCACCCGCAACGGGTGCTTGAGCACGGTGCAGATGGTTTCGCTGTTCTGCCTCGCGCTGAGCTGCTTGCCCTCGTCCCCCTGCTCCGCCATCCCCAAGCCCTTTCGATTGTTCGGGTTCACGGCAGCGCACCTTAGGGCATAAATGCTCGGACATAGCGGGAAAATGGCTAGCTAGAGCCCTTTACTGAGACTGGTCGAAGTAATAGGAACCACTATGTCGCCGAGAAGGACGCTTCCGGCGCGGGAAGGGGGTGATGCGTATGCAGTTCAGCGGATGCGGCAACGCCTATCCCGCCACCTCCATTCATAAGGGTGGCTGAGGCCTGACAGCTACCGCCCCGATGCAGCACCGATCGGCGGGGCGGTCAGGTCTCAGCCCGGTGACGCGAGGACGATCAGACCTTGATCGTGATCACGTCGCCGTCTTCGACGAGGTAGTCGCGCCCCTCGACCCGCAGTTGCCCCTTGTCACGGGCGGGCGTGTAGCCGCCGGCCTCGACCAGCTGCTCCCAGCCGATCACCTCGGCCTTGACGAACGCTTCCATGATCTCGGTATGAATGGTTCCTGCCGCTTCCAGGGCGGTGGCGCCACGGGGCAGCGGCCGCGCGACCGCCTCCTTTCCCTCCCCCGCGGTGAAGAAGGTGATCAGCTCCAGCAGGTCGTAGGCGGCGCGGACCAGGCGGGCCAGACCCGAGCTCTCGACCCCGTAGGAGGCGCGCATCTCCTCCGCTTCGGCAGCGTCGAGCTCGGCCAGCTCGCCCTCGATCCGGGCGCTGACCGCGACCACGCCGGCGCCGACCGCGTTGGCGTGGGAGACGACCGCTTCCGGCGCATCGGCATCGCCCTCGTCGACGTTGGCGACGTAGAGGATCGGCTTCGTCGTCAGCGCCTGCAGGTTCTGGGCCGCGTCGGGCGCCGCGTCGGGGATGGGGACCGTGCGGGCCGGGCGGCCGGCGGCGAGCGCCTCGTGGACGGCGGTCAGCCAGCCGTGCTCGGCGATCGCTTCCTTGTCGCCCGCCTTCGCCTGCTTGCCGACGCGGCCGAGGCGGCGCTCGACCTGCTCGTAGTCGGCGAGAGCCAGCTCGGTCTCGATCGTCTCGATGTCGGCGAGCGGGTCGACGCGGCCGTCGGGGTGCGGCACGTCGGAGGAGGTGTGGCAGCGGACGACGTGGCAGATCGCGTCGGTCTCGCGGATCGAGGCGAGGAACTGGTTGCCCAGCCCCTCCCCTTCGGAGGCGCCCTTGACGAGGCCGGCAATGTCGTGGAAGTCGATCTTCGCCGGCACCAGCTCCGAGCTGCCGACGGTCGCGGCGACCTTCTCCAGCCGCTCATCCGGAACCTGGGCGACAGCCACGTTCGGCTCGATCGTCGTGAACGGGTAGTCGCCCGTCTGGGCGCCGCCCTTGGTCAGGGCGTTGAAGAGGGTCGACTTGCCCGCGTTCGGCAGCCCGACTATCCCCACCTTCATCAGGCGCCGCCTCCTCCGCTGTCGCGTCCGGGGGCGGCTTTCACGAGGGCAGCGGGACGATCAGGCCGAGGACGACGCCCAGGATGGCGCCGGCGAGGACGTCGGAGGGGTAGTGCATGCCGAGGTAGGGCCGGCCGAGCGAGAGCGCGACGGCGACGGCGAAGGCAGCGGCCATCGCCGGGTCGACCCGGACCATCGCCGTCGCCACCGCGAAGGAGGAGGTGGCGTGGGCGGAGGGGAAGCTGAGCGAGCTGGGAGCGCCGCCGAGCGGCGGCAGCCCCTCGAGCACCGGGCGCGGCCGCCGCACCGCCAGCTTGATCGCGTAGTTGAGCGCGATCGCGAAGGGGCCGAGCAGGGCGCAGAGCAGCCACTGTTCCCAGCGCGAGCTGTCGATAGCGACCAGGGCGAGGCCGAGGATGAGCCAGATCAGGCCGTTGTTGCCGACCTTGCCGAGCGCGACGGCGGCGCCCTCCAGCCCCGGCGTGTGGCCGTGGGTGCGCATCCAGCGCAGCAGCTTCAGGTCGAGATCCCGCATCGGCGCGAGACAATGCCATAAACGCGGCCGCGCGCAGGCGGGGGTGCCGTCAGAATCAGGCCATGCTCCAGGTCCCAGGCTTCGTCCACACCCCCGGCAACCACTGCGGCTCGACCGCGCTGCGCAACCTGCTCGCCTTCCACGGCGTCGAGATCAGCGAGGAGATGGCCTTCGGCTTGGGCGCCGGCGCCGGCTTCTACTACCTGGCGCTCGACGACGCCTCCCCCACGCGCTGGTTCAACGGTCGTACGGCGCGGCTCGAGGAGAGCTTCCGCGAGCTGACCAGAGCGGCGCTGGAGATGAAGACCTTCGAGGAAGGCGAGGTGGCCTGGGAGGCGGCGCGCTCGACTGTCGACTCCGGGCGGCCGGCGCTTCTCCTCACCGACATCTACTACCTCGACCACTACGGCAAGTCGGCCCACTTCCCCGGCCATGCTGTCGTCCTTGCGGGGTACGACGACGAGGTCGCCCACCTTTCCGACAATTCTTTCGATGAGCTGCAGACCACCCGCCTGGAGAACCTGGCGCGGGCGCGCCACAGCGGCCACCCCGCCTACCCGCTGGAAGGCCACATGTTCACCGTCGCCGAGGCGATCGACCGCGAGCAGCTGGCGGCGGCGGTGCCGCGGGCGATCGAGCGGGCGGTCGGCGAGATGCTCGAGCCGCCCTTCGGCGAGTTCGCCGGGGTGCCGGCGCTGGAGCGGCTGGCGGCGGAGGCTGGCTCCTGGCCGGAGGCGGTCGCCGACTGGCAGTGGTGCGCCCGCTTCGCCTACCAGGTGATCGAGCGCCGCGGCACCGGCGGCGGCTGCTTCCGGCTGATGTACTCGCGCTTCCTCGCGGAAGCGGGGCGGGACGAGGCGGCGCTCGCGGCGGACGCGGCGGCGCGCTGGACCGGGTTGGCGGCGGCGTTCAAGGCGGCAAGCGAGAGCGAGGAGCCCGAGCCACGGCTGTGGCGGGCGGTCGACGCCGGCGCCGAGGGCGTGCTCGAGGCCGAGCGCCTCCTCTGGACGTCTCTCCGAGATTCCGCCTGAATCGCTTCGTTTCCACCCCATTTCCGCGCGGTCGCGGGGCGACTGGAACCATCGTCCACCGCTTCGGTTTGTTGATCCAACCCCGGGGTATCCAACCTCCATGACTATCGGAGCAGGCATCTTCCTCATCGCGGTCGGCGCGATCCTCAAGTTCGCGACCAACTTCCACATCCAGGGCCTCTACGTCGACACGATCGGCGTGATCCTGATGATCGCCGGAGCGGCCGGCCTCCTGATCGGCCTCTTCCAGGAAATCGTCTGGTCCCGCCGCCGCGCGCCCGGCGAACCCGCCGCCGGCCCGCCCGTGGAAGAACGGCGCGAAGTCCGGGATCCCGCCTACCGCGAAGCACCGCCGCGGTACTGAGCTCGACCCCCACCTGTTGCGTACTTCCCTGTCTTTGACGGGAGAGGAGCGATGGGTTCTACTGGGGGTCTATGTTCGGGGCTCGTCCCAAGCAGGAAAAGGAGTCTGACCCCTGCCTTTGGCAGCCGGTGGCGCTGAAAGACGGCGACCCTCGCACGTTCACCTACCTAACGATCGAAGAGGTCTCCGACGCCGAGGTGAAGGCTTGCGTTCATCGCTGGCCCCGAGTGGACGGAGACGGCAGGCTGACGCTCCAGCCCCTCTGCACTCTGCGCGCAGCCCCAATCCGGCGCCGCTCGCTGGTGCAGAGGAGCCGGTACGTCGTTGACCTGAAGCGCGGGCTCCACGTTCCCAGCCGTGCGCCGCTCGAAGCCGGGGACCTCGTAGCCGGTTCGCCTGCGGACCAGGGCTTCTGGAAGGCGCCTGAGGATCTCGACGATTGGAGGCGGTTCACACGCCCGTTGATTCGGATCACGGACGAAGCCAAGGAAGCCGAGGCCGCGCAGTTCGAGCCCCTGGCCTGGACCCTCTATCGCGATTGGCTCGGCCAGGCACCGCTCATCGCCCACTTCGCGCGCCTCGCTCGCGAGCAGCTGAGCCCCGAGGACGGTGACCCGGCCGAGCTCTCGATCGAAGTGAGGGTGGACGAGGACGACGAGTGCTTCGACACCCCGGAGGACTACCTCGAGCTCGCCAGCCCCCAGGCCCTCGAAAAGCCGGACTCGGTGCTCGTCACGGCCGGCGGTGACCAGCTGTGGATCCACATCCACATCGCCCGTCGCCAGGATCGGACGAACAGCTGGCTGAAGAACGCGGTGCTGCTGGAGGTGGGCTCTCGTGAGCCCGGTCGCATCGAGGAGGTGGTGCGAATCCACGAGCGGATGGCAGCCGCCGTCCAGCGGGGGGAGCCGAAGTGGGGGGCCAAGGGGTCTTCTACCTCGTTCGTCGGCTTTCGTCCCCTCGACGAGGGAGGCGCCCACGGCGAAATTCCCGAAGCCTTTCGCGACAGAGCGCAGAAACGCGCCTCCCGGACGCTGGCGAGCGTCGTCGGGGGCATCGGCGCCCTGATCGGCCTCGTCGCCTCGGGGGTGGGTTGGACTGGGCTCCTGGTCGTCGGCGCCGTCGCCGGTCTCGCCATCGGGGCGATCTTGACGATCTGGCCCGGGGTCGAGTTCACCGCCCGCCGCTCCGAACGGATCCTGCGTTTCGGGTTCAAGGGGCTCCTCGTCCCACTTGCCGGCGCCGTGGGGACCGTCGTCATCCGCACCCTCTCGGAAGGGACCCTCCTCTAGCGGGATCGCCCCGGATCGAGGTTTCCACGCCCGCGGTCCATGTTCCATGCCGTAGGGGCCGAACGCAGGGGCCCACCAGCCCCGTGCCCGGCCCAATCGGGAGACGCCGGTTTGACCTACGCTGCAGCGATGGACCTGCTGATCCGCGGAAGCGAGGGCTGGCATCCGGCAGAAGCGGCGAACTACGGGGCCGAGGGCGAGTTCCAGGCGGTCGTGCAGGAAACGTTTGAGCGCACCCTGACCGCGCAGGCCGAGCGAGCGGTGGTCGTGGCCCGCGAGGTCTCGACGCCGGAGGGAGGCCGGATCGACCTGGTCGCCGTCGACCAGGACGCAGTCATCACCCTCTGCGAGTGCAAGCTCGACCGCAACGCCGGGTCGCGGCGGGAGGTGCTCGGTCAGATCCTCGAGTACGGGGCCTCGTTGCGGGGGATGAAGTTCGGCGAGTTCCGTCGCACCGTCTCGGATCGCCTGGAAACGGACCTGGTGGACGAAATGCGGGAAAGGGCTCCGGAGAGCTTCGACCCGGTGGCCTGGGAAGAGGAGGTCTCGCGAAGCCTCGAACGCGGCCGTTTCCGGCTTGTCATCGCCGTCGACCAGCTGACCGACGTGCTCAAACAGACCGTGCTCTACCTCAACGAGCGCGCCTCCTTCTCGCTGCTGGTGGCGGAGATGCGACGGGTCCGCCACGACGGCGTCGAGATGCTGGCGCCGCGAGTCTTCGGCGAAGAAGCGGCGCAGCGCAAGCTGCCGCAGCGGTCACCCTCTCCGACCGTCCGCGACGCCGACACCGTGATCGTCGCCGCCACCCTCGCCCGGCCGGAGTTCGAGCGTCTTGGCGCGTATATCTGCCAGCCGAAGCGCACCTTCCGTGACGGCGTCCGCTATCTCGGCTTCTACACCGAAAGAACGATCTTCCCCGAGTTCCCGGCGATCGTCGACCGCCGCCTCGACGTTCTCGTGACCGAGGAGAACATCGCCGCCCTTCGAAATGGCGCCGAGCTCGACCGCCGTGTCGCCGAGGCGATGGTCGGCGGCCTCCGGGACTCGCCGAACCGGCAACTCGGGGAACGCCAGCAGGTCATCCTCCTCGACCTGGACCAGGGCTTCACCCTGAAGAGCCCGATCCACCACGACGGCCCGCACGCCTGGACCCAGGGGCAGCGCTACACCAAGTCGGAGGCGCTCCGAAGCGAACCGACCACGACCGAGGCTCTCGCCGCCGCAGAGGGATGAGGAAGCGGGAGCGACGGGACTCGAACCCGCGACCTCCGGCGTGACAGGCCGGCGCTCTAACCAACTGAGCTACGCCCCCAGGGAAACCTGCGGCGGGCCTTGGGGTGCGGCCCGGGTCGCCAAAGCTAGCGCATCAGGCCACCAAGGGGGAGAGGCCCATGCACGCTCACGCCTCGGCGAATTTGCGGGGTCGCAAGCGGACGATCCCACCCCGAACCGCACCGCCCACCGACCCCGCAGTCTTGCCTCAATTCAGGTCCATTGCCGGCATGGGCGCATACTCGCTGCCAGGCGGGGGCACGGCATCCGTAGAAGGCCGACGCTAGGCGGCGGCAGATTGCGCGATCTCGGGGACCGCGAAGGGAGCCTCGGTTGCGGCGATCTCCTCCAGCAGCTCGCGCAGCGCGGCGATTCGCTCCTTGCCGTAGCGCCCCGCCCAGCGCTTCTCGACCTTGGCGAAGAGCTTGCGCCCGTGGGCCTGGGCGGCTTCGCCGCGCTCGGTCAGGCAGATCAGCTTCGCCCGCCGGTCGTTCGGGTCGGGGATGCGCTTGGCGTAGCCGCGCTCGACCAGGTCGTCGACGATCTCCCCCACCGACTGCTTGGTCAGCTTGGCCCGCTCGGCGAGGTCGGTGAGGCGCAGGCCCTCGCCCTGGACGAAGCGGAAGACGCAGCCGTGGGTGGGCCGGATGTCGCCGAACTCCGAGCGCTCCAGCTCGGCGCGGAACTCGGCGAACAGCGCCTCGGAGGCGATGTCGAGCAGGCCCGGGAGGGGGATGCCGGCGGTTTTATCGGGGGCGATCGTCATTTCGTCAGGGAGCCTGATAAGGTGCCCTTGTTGTAAGGAGACCTGACAAGGCTGCCTTACGAATTGTACTCGATGACCAGGAGACTTCAAATGGACTCGACCCTCGCGGCGACCAACTCCCCCGGCGCCGCCAATCGCAGGTGGTGGACGCTCGGGGCGGTCTGCGTTGCCACCTTCATGCTTCTTCTCGACATCACCGTGGTCAACACGGCGCTGCCCGCGATCCAGCAGGACCTCGGCGGCAGCTTCACCGACCTGCAGTGGGTGATCGACGCCTACGCGCTCTCGCTGGCGGCGCTGGTGCTGACCGCCGGCTCGCTCGCCGACCGGCTCGGCCGGCGCCGCGTCTTTGCGATCGGCCTCGGCATCTTCTCCGTCGCCTCGCTGCTCTGCGCGCTGGCGCCGGACCCGACCTTCCTCAACCTCGCCCGCGGCCTGCAGGGCGTCGGCGGCGCAATCATGTTCGCCGTCTCCCTGGCGCTGGTCGCCCAGGAGTTCCCCAGCGGCCCCGAACGGGGGATGGCGATGGGGATCTACGGCGGCACGATCGGGATGGCGGTCGCGGTTGGGCCATTGGTCGGCGGCGTCCTCACCGACAGCCTCGGCTGGGAGTCGGTCTTCCTGATCAACGTGCCGATCGGGATCGCGGCGATCGCGGTCACCTACTGGAAGGTCGCCGAGTCCCGCGATCCGAACGCGACGCGGATCGACTGGGGCGGGCTCGTCACCTTCTCGAGCGCGCTCTTCCTCCTCGTCCTGGCGCTGGTCCGCGGCAACGACGAGGGCTGGGGCAGCACCCTGATCATCGGTCTCTTCACGGCCGCCGCGGTGCTGCTGGCGGCCTTCTTCGCGATCGAGCGGCGGGTCCGCGAGCCGATGCTGCCGCTCGGCTTCTTCCGGCGGCGCGCCTTCACCGGCGTGCAGCTGGCGGCGTTCGCGGTCTCGGGCTCGATGTTCGCGCTCTTCCTCTACCTGACGCTGTATCTGCAGAGCTTTCTCGGCCTCTCGCCGATCGAGGCGGGGCTGCGCTACCTGCCGATCACCGTCGCCTCTTTCATCGTCGCCCCGCTCTCGGGGATGGCGCTGGCGCGGATCCAGGCCCGCTACCTGATGGCGGCTGGGCTGGCGCTGACCGGGCTCGGGCTGCTGCTGATGTCGGGGCTGAAGCTCGACTCGGAGTGGACCGCCCTGCTGCTCGGATTCCTCGTCAGCGGCGTCGGCGTCGGCCTGCTGAACCCGGTGATCGCCGACGTGGCGCTGAGCGTGGTGCCGAAGGAGCAGAGCGGGATGGCGGCCGGGATCAACGACACCTTCCGCCAGGTCGGGATCGCGGTCGGCATCGCCGCCTGGGGCGCGATCTTCCTCGGCGCGGGTGCTGCGAAGACGCAGCAGGCGGCCGGGGGGGCGCTCGACCACGACCAGGCGCGCGGTCTGGTCGAGGCCACCTCCTCGGGCGCGCTGCCGCAGGCGGTGGCAGGATTGCCGGCTGGCGCTCAGGACGCGGCGCGGAACGCCGCGGAACAAGGGTTCATCCACGGACTGAACGAGATCCTCGTCCTTGGGGCGCTGCTCTCGTTTGCCGGAGCTGTATTCGCTCTCTGGCTGGTCCGCGAGTCGGACATCGAGCGCGAGACGCTGGTCGACACCGCGCTCGAGGTTGAGGCGGAGCCCGCTCGGGCGTGAGTGCGTGAGGTGGGTGCCCCTCTCCCAGAGACCGTCGCGCAGCTGATCGTGCTGCTGGGCGCCGATGTGGTCTCAGGAGCCTCTGGGAGAGGGGCACCCACCTCACTCGTTTAGGCTGCGCCGGGGATGAGGCTGCTGACGTTTGATGCTGGGGACGGCGCTCGGGCTGGGGTGCTGGAGGAAGGCCGGGTCGTTGATGCTTGGGCGTTGTTGGGGGAGCCGCATCGGGGGTCGCTGCGAGAGCTGATTGCTGCAGGCAGAGTTGGTGATCTTCAGGGGCGGCTGGGGGACACGGGCGCTCCTTCGCACCCCCTCTCCGCGGTGAAAGTCCTGGCGCCGATTCCGGATCCGGAGAAGATCGTCTGCATCGGGTTGAACTACCGGAGGCACGCGGTCGAGATTGGGGTCGACGTCGATTCGCTGCCTGACGTGCCGACGATCTTCGCCAAGTACCCGAACGCGCTGGTTCCGGACGGGGCGACGGTGCCGGTGCCGACCGCGAAGACCGACTACGAGGCGGAGGTGGCTTTCGTCGTCGGGCGACAGGCTAAGGATGTGGACGAGGCGGAGGCGCTCGAGTGCGTGGCTGGCTACACGTTGCTTAACGACCTCTCGGCCCGCGACCTGCAGGGAGCGACGCCGCAGTGGATGCCGGGCAAGGTCTTCGACGGCTCCGCGCCCTGCGGTCCTTATCTGGTGACGCCGGATGAGGCGGGGCCGCCCGACCAGATCGGGATCCGGCTCAGCCTCAACGGCGAGGAGATGCAGAACGGGTCGACCGACGACCTCATCTTCAGCGTCCCGCAGCTCCTGGCGCAGCTCTCGCGGCTGATGACGCTGGAGCCCGGCGACATCGTCTCCACCGGCACGCCCGAGGGCGTCGGCATGAGCCGCGACCCGCGCGTCTGGCTGGCCGACGGCGACGAGGTCGTGATCGAGTCGCCGACCCTGGGCCGGCTGACGACGCGGATCGGCGCCTAGCCGTTCCGCGGTTCCTTTGTCGCCTCCGGGTTGACGAAGGAACCGCGCGATGGGCACCGTCGGCGGGGATTCGTTTCCGCGGTTCCTTTGTCGCCATATATGGGACAAAGGAACCGCGGGACTACGGGCCGGGCGGGATCTCGTACGCCTTCGCCGGCAGGCTCGCCGAGAGCGGGCGGGTTGCCGGACGCACATGTCCCCGGTATGCGGGGACAACTGCGTCCGCTTTTGAGGAGCTTGCGCCCGCCGCGGTCCAGCCCGGCCGGTATGGCGTCAGGGTGAGCAGGGCGTTCCAGGTGTCGGTGTCGATCACGCCGTTGGCGGGGAGGCCGCGGGCTTCCTTGAACTCGCGGACGGCGCGGGCGGTCTGGCGGCCGAAGATCCCGGTCACCGGCAGCTCGGCGCCGGCGGCGATCAGGTGCTCCTGCGCCCAGACCACGAGGTCGCCGCTGCTCCTGCGCTTCAGCAGCGGGTGGACGACTTCCTGACGGTAGCCGGCGACCGGCCGCAGGGCGCTCTCGGCGCCGAGCGCCCCCCACTCCCGCCCGTTCGTCTCCTGCCACGACCACCAGCTCGGCGGCAGGCCGCCATAGCTGGCGGCGAAGCGGCGGAAGAGCCGGATCGAGGCACTGCCAGGGGCTTCGTAGGTCTGGCCGATCGGGTAGATCGGGTGGCCGTAGACGCGGTTGTAGAGGTAGGTGTGCTCGTAGACGGTGCGGACCGAGGTCCCGATCGTCTTCCAGTACATCTGCGGCTGGTTGTAGGTGGCGCCGCCCGGCCCAAAGAAGACGGAGTAGGGAAACGAGGGGTGGTAGTCGACGTAGGGGAAGCCGGCGAGGGCGACGGGGAAGGTGTCGCCGATGCGGGCCCTCAGGGAACGAACGTAGCGGTCGGCGGCGGCGTACTTGCCCTCGTAGTCGCCCTCGGCGTCGATCACGAAGCAGTCGGCGCCCTTCTTCACCGCCGCGGCGGCCACCTTCGCCTCGGCCACCGGGGCGTCGCCGTAGACGAACTGCCAGGCGCAGACGCTGAGGCCGCCGCGGTGCAGCGCCTCGACCAGGCCCTTGCTGAACTGGCTCCAGCCGCCGCCGCCGTCACCCGCCTTTATGTAGACGGTGCCGACGTCGTTGCGCTTGGCGCGGGCGACGATCGCGCCGATGCCGCCGCCCTCCGAGCGGGAGACGTACCAGACCCACATCCCCTGCCGGTCGAAAGCGGTGTTGCTGACGTTGCCTCCGGATTCGACCTGGCCGGTGCCGCCGGTCTCGGCGCCGCAGAGGGCAGGGGCCAGGGCCGCGGCGATGAGCGCGGCAAGGGCGCCGAGCAGCGCCAGCGTGCCGCGTCTCCTGCGAGAAAAGTGGCTCACGTCTGCTCTCAACACGGTAGTGGCCGAGTGGCTGCGGGGCCGCCGGCCGCCCACACTCCCGCAAGATCCTGTGCGCTGATCCGGATCGACGTCCCTTTCCGTAGGGAAGGGCCGATGAGGATCGCGATCGTCGGCACCGGGATCTCGGGACTGGCCGCCGCGCACAGGCTGGCGCCCGAGCACGAGATCGTCGTCTACGAGGCGAGCGGCAGGATCGGGGGGCACACCAACACGGTGCCGGTCGAGGCCGAGGACGGGACCCACTGGGTCGACACCGGCTTCATCGTCTTCAACGACCGCAACTACCCGAACTTCGAAGCGCTGCTGGAGGAGCTGGGGGTGGCGAGCCAGCCGTCGCATATGAGCTTCTCCGTCTCCGACGGGCGCGGCCGCTTCGAGTACGCCGGGACGCCATGGGGGCTCTTCGCCCGGCCGGCGCATCTCGTCAGCCCGACCTTCCTCGGGATGCTGCGCGACTGGCGCCGGTTCAACCGCGAGGCGCGGGCGCTGATCGGGATCAACGGGACGGCGCCGTCGCTCGGGCACTGGCTCGAGCAGCAGGGCTTCTCCCGCCACTTCGTCGAGCGTCTGATCGTCCCCCAGGCGAGCGCCGTCTGGTCGGCCGATCCGGCGCAGATGTGGAGCTTCCCCGCCAGCTTCATGGCCGAGTTCTTCGACAACCACGGCATGTACAGCCTCCGCAACCGGCCGCGGTGGCGGACGGTGAGCGGCGGCGCGCGGAGCTACGTCGAGGCGATCACGGCGCCGTGGCGGGATCGGGTGCGGCTGCGGGCGGCGGTGCGGCGGATCGAGCGGCTGCCGGACCGGGTGCGGATCGAGGCCGACGGCTGCGAGAGCGAGGACTTCGACCAGGTCGTCATCGCCGCCCACTCCGACCAGGCGCTGGCGCTGCTCGCCGACCCGAGCGGGGCCGAGCGGGAGGTCCTCGGCGCGATCCCATTCCAGCGCAACGAGGCGGTCCTCCACACCGACGCCTCGCTGATGCCGCGCCGCCGCGCCGCCTGGTCGAGCTGGAACTTCCACCTCGGTGGGGAGCCCGCCGCTGGCACCACCGTCACCTACTGGATGAACAACCTGCAGCGCCTGCGCTCGAAGCGCCACTACTTCCTCACCCTCAACCAAGGCGAGCGGATCGACCCCGCGAAGGTGATCCGCCGCATCTCCTACGACCACCCCGTCTACACCAAGGAGGGCGTCGCCGCCCAGGCCCGCCACGCCGAGATCTCCGGCCCCGCCCGCCGCACCCACTACCTGCGGCGCCTACTGGGGCTGGGGCTTCCACGAGGACGGCGTGGTCAGCGCGATCCGGGTCTGCGAGGAGATCGACCCCTCGCCTGCCAGCGTCGTTTCCACCATTCGAGGTCCTATAGGAACCAAAAGGGTGGAAACGACGGAGGAGGAGTTGGCGGCATGAGGGGCGGACCCGCGTCGGCGGTCTACGAGGGCTGGGTGCGGCACCGGCGCTTCGAGCCGGTCGGGCACTCATTTCGCTACCGGCTCTTCCTCATCTACCTCGACCTCGGCGAGCTGCCCGAGGTGCTCGATCCCTTCCCGCTCTTCTCCGCCCGCCGCGCCGCGCCGGCCCGCTTCCGCCGCGAGGACTTCATCGGCGATCCCGGCCGCCCGCTCGACGAGTGCGCCCGCGAGGCGGTCGCCGCCGCCACCGGCGAGCGGCCCGGCGGCCCGGTCCGCCTCCTCACCGGCCTGCGCTACTTCGGCCACTCCTTCAACCCGGTCTCCTTCTACTACTGCTTCGACCGAGAGGGGGGGCGGGTAGATGCAATCGTGGCCGACGTCGAGAACATCCCCTGGGGCGAGCGCCATCCCTACGTCTTGGCGCGGGGCGAGCGGCGGGGTACGGTGCTCGCGGACGACCTCGACAAGGCCTTCCACGTCTCCCCCCTGATGGGCATGGACCAGACCTACTCCTTCCGCGCCTCCGAACCCGGCGAGAGCATCGCCGTCCAGATCGAGTCGCGCCCGCGCCACCGCGAAACCGCAGACGAAGCCGATAATCGGCCTCGCTCGCGGTCTCGGCGAAGCGATGCGCCGAAGACCTTCGACGCCACGCTCAACCTGCGGCGCCGCGAGCTCAGCCGGCGCGCCCTGGCCGGGCTCCTCGCCCGCTACCCGGCGATGTCGCTGCAGGTGGTGGCGAAGATCTACGCGCAGGCGCTGCGGCTGAAGCTGAAGGGAGCCCGCTACCACCCGCACCCGGAGGGCGCCCGCCCGCGGGGGTTCGTCTCGCCATGAGGGCGGTCGGGACCCGCGACGCGCTCGCCCGCGCCGGCGTCGGCGCCGTCCTCGGGCGCGTCCGCAGCGGCCGCATCGACGTCGTCGACGGCTCGCGCGAACGGACCTTCGGCCCCGCCGACGCGGAACTGACGGCGACGGTGCGGATCAACGACCCGGCCGCCTGGCGCGGCCCCCTGCGCGGCAGCGTCGGCCTCGGCGAAGGCTATGTCGACGGCCTCTGGGAGACCGACGACCTCGTCTCCCTGATCCGGATCGCCGCCCGCGAGCTGCGCGAGATGGATGGGGTGCAGGGCGCGATCGCCCGCTCCCGCGGCCTCTGGCACCGGGTCCGCCACCTCGTCCCCGAGAACACCCGCGCCGGCTCCCGCCGCAACATCTCCGCCCACTACGACCTCGGCAACGACCTCTTCGAGTCCTTCCTCGACGAGCGGATGATGTACTCCTGCGCCTACTTCGCCGACGGGGCGGCGACGCTCGAGCAGGCGCAGCTGGCGAAGCTCGACCGCATCTGCGACCGCCTCCGGCTCGGCCCGGAGAACCACCTGCTGGAGATCGGCACCGGCTGGGGCGGCTTGGCGATCCACGCGGCGCGGCGGAGCGGCTGCCGGGTGACGACGACGACGATCTCCCGCGAGCAGCACGAGCTGGCGCGCCGCCGTGTCCGCGAGGCAGGCCTCGACGGCCAGGTGACGGTGCTGCTGCGGGACTACCGCGACCTCGATGGCAGCTACGACCGCCTCGTCAGCGTCGAGATGATCGAGGCGGTCGGCTGGCAGTACTTCGACGACTACTTCCGCCGCTGCGACCAGCTGCTCACCGACGATGGGCTGATGCTGCTGCAGGCGATCACGATCGACGACCGCATCTACGAGATCGAGAAGGGGGCGAGGAGCTTCGCCAACACCCACGTCTTCCCCGGCGGCTGCCTGCCCTCACAGGGCATGATCGCCGGCTGCCTCGAGCGCGTCACCTCGATGAAGCAGGTCTGGCTCGATGACATCACCGTCCACTACCCGCCGACCCTGGCCGAGTGGCGGCAGCGCTTCTTCGCCGCCTGGGAGCGGCTGCGCGCCCGCGGCTACGACGAGCGCTTCCGCCGCCTCTGGGACTTCTACCTCAGCTCCTCGGAGGCGGGCTTCCGCGAGCGGCGGATCGGCGACGTGCAGGCGCTCTTCGCGAAGCCGGGCGCGCGGTGAGCGGCGGCGCCGCCCGCGAGCCCCTGCTGCTGATCCACGGCCTCGGCGGCACCCGCAGCATCTGGGAGCCGGTTACCCCGCTGCTGGAGGGGGAGCGCGAGGTTCACGCGATCGACATGCCCGGGTTCGGCGAGGCGCCGCCGCTGCCGGAGGGCGAAGAGCCGACCGCCGCGAACCTCGCCCGCGCCGTGCACGAGGAGTGCGCCCGCAACGGAGTCGAGCGCCCGCACGTCGCCGGCAACTCGCTCGGCGGCTGGGTGGCGCTGGAGATGGGGCGCGTCGGCTGGGCGGCGTCGGTGACGACCATCTCCCCCGCCGGCCTCTGGTCGCGGCCGCTCGGCGAACCGACCGGCGGCGGCGCCCGGATGCTGCTGCGCGGCTCGCCCTGGGTGAAGGCGGCACGCCCCTTCCTCTCACCCGCCCTGCGGTTCCCGGCGACGCGGCGGGCAGCCTTCCAGTCGATCGCCGCCCACCCCGAGCGGATCCCGCCGGACGCTGCGCGGGCGCTCGTCTTCGGCTGGCTCGACGGCGAGGGCTACGACGCCGCCAACCGGGCGATGCGCAGCCACGTCTTCGACCCAGCGGGGTACCCCGAGGACGTGCCGGTGACGATCGCCTGGTGCGAGCGCGACCGCCTGCTCGGCCCGCCGAAGCCGCACCGCCGCCCCGCCCATGCCCGCTTCCTCGTCCTCCCAGGCGTCGGCCACACCCCGACCTGGGACGATCCCGAGCTCGTCGCCCGCACCCTGCTCGAGGGCAGCGCCATCGCCGCTCCGGTGTAGGCGCGAGACTCTCGCTATGCGAGAGGAAAGTGACACCCACCAACGCGAGGAGATGCAGTGATCGTCGAGAGGACCGAGAACCCGATGTGGCTGTCGAACGCCTACCTGGTCGCCGACCCCAACCGCGGCAGCGGCGTCCTCATCGACGGCAACGACGAGCTGGGGCCGCTGCTGGAGCTGGCCGAGCGCGATGGGATCGCGATCACCCACGTCCTCGTCACCCACCCCCACGGCGACCACGTCGCCGGCCTCGACGAGGCGCGGGCGCGGCTGGGCAACCCGCCGCTCGTCGCCCACGAGGCCTGCGCGGCGGAGCTCGACGCTGAGGTGGAGATCATCCTCGGCGACGGCGAGAGGCTCGACGCCGGCGGGCTCGAGGTCGAAGCCCTCCTCACCCCCGGCCACGCCGCCGGCCACCTCGCCTACCTCATCGACGGCTCCGACCTCTTCACCGCCGACGTCCTCTTCAAGGGGACGGTGGGCGGGACGATGGCCCCCGGCGCCAGCGGCTTCGCCGACCTGCGGGCCTCGGTGATGCGGCTGATGGAGCTGCCGCCGACCACCACCGTCCATCCCGGCCATCGCGAACCGACGACGATCGCCGCCGAGTGGGATCAGAACCCCTTCGTGCGGATCTGGCGCGGCCTCGACTCCACCGGCGAGGAGCAGGTGACGGTCTGGGGACGCCCGGCGACGCTGAAGCTGTGGGCCCCCGACTACGACGGCGGCAACAAGGCCTGGGTCGTCTTCGGCGACTCCGGTGAGGACGCCATCGTCGGCGGCTCCCAGGTCGAGAGATAACGCGAGACCGCGAGAAGCGTCGAATAGCGACGCTTCTCGCGGTCTCGGTGCTGGTGGATGAGCGCGGCGTTAGCGAATAACTGCTTCCATCAGGATCCAGCAGCCGTCGGTCTCGGTGGCCGGGCGGAAGGAGCCGCCCAGCGGCGGCGTGTAGATGAGGGTGTTGGGACCGCCCGAGGAGCAGCGGACCATCGAGGTGAGGTTGCCCTTCAGCGCCAGCTGCTGGCCCTTCTTCACCGGCACGTTGACGTTGAAGGTCTCGACGTTGTAGCTGCCCGCTTCGTCATTGGCTTCGCTCTGGCCCTGGTAGTTGATCCGGGGACCGTTGGCGACCACCTTCGCTTCGTTCGTGCCGAACAGGGTCGAGCGCTTCACCTTGGCGATCTGCAGCTTGAAGCTGCCGGGACCGCCGGCGATCAGCCTGATCTTCCTGATCGTGCCGGTCTTCGGGGCGAGCTCGCCGCCGTCCGGCCGGCCGTAGGCTTCCTGCTGGACGAAGGTGCAGGGGCCCGGCGCTTCCTGGCTGCACTTCAGGCCAGGGAGCGAGTTGGACGGCTGCACGGTCGGGTTCAGCTTCGAGCCGAACTTGACCGGGGCGGCGGCACCGACGGCCGGTGCGATCATCATCGCAACCGCGGCGATCGCGGCAAGGATGCCGGTGCGGCGGACGAGCTGGCGGGTCTTTTGGGTGGTGGTGAACTTGTCCATCTTGGGTTCCTCCTGGGTCTTGTTGGTCGACTTGACGTCGTGGACCCAGATTCGCCCGGATCGCCGCTCCCTCCCAGACACCCCAGGGGTGAACCTCCCCACCCCTCCACCCGAACTGCATCAACTTCCACGCCCAGTAGAAGTGGAAGTTGATGCAGTTCGGGGGAGCGGGGGTCTACAGCTCGCGGCGGTTGACGATCCCCGTCTGCAGCGCCTGTTCGACCAGCGCAACGCGCTTCTGGTTCTGCGGGATGTCTCCCACCTCGAGCTTCTCGAAGAGGGCGCGCATGTGGGTCTTGACCGCGTCGACGCTGAGATGGAGCTCTTCGCCGATCTGCTGATTGGTCGCCGGGGTCGCGAAGGGGTCGCCGTCCTTGTATGGGCGGCAGAGGGCGAGCAGGACCTTGCGCTGGGCGGGGGAGATCGTCGCCGCGGCCGGGACCTCGCCGGCGGCCACGGTCGCCTCCGGCGCCTCCTCGCCGGGGCGGCGGTAGACGACGACGGTGCGGCCGAAGCGCAGCGAGTCGCCGTCGCGCAGGTGCCGCCGCCCGTGCACCCGCTCCTCGTTGACGAAGGAGCCGTTGCGCGAGAGGCCGTCGTCGACCAGCGTGCACTCGTCCCGCACCACCTCGATCTGCGCGTGCAGCGCCGAGACCTCCTCATCCCAGCCGATCCGTACGTCCGCCGAGCCGCCGCGTCCGACCCAGAGCTCGGCGTTCGGCTCGAGCGGCATGATCACCTGCTCGCCGCCGCCATCGCGGAAGACGAGGAAGGGCCGTCCCTCCCGTTCGGCCCCGATCTGCGCCTTCAGCTCCGGCGCGCTGGCGGATCGTCGCTCCATTCGGGCCGATCCTACGGGTGTGGTTCAGGTTCGGCCTCCGATAGAGGCCAAAGCTGGACCAGACCTCCGGTCGGAAGTCCCACTTCCGGCACGACCTTTAGCCCTTCTCGCACATTTGGACGGATGTGCGATGGGGAAATCGTCCCTTTGTCTCCACACTGCATCAATGGCGACTGACATACAGGAATTCTTTTTCAACTGGTACCCCGTCTTCGGGGTCATCTTCATGTCGATCCTCTGCTTCGTCTTCTTGAAAATGATGCGGGGGATGATGGGGACGACGAAGCCGGAGACGGTGAGGGCGTCCCATACCGAGCCGGTCCTCTGGGAGCAGGTCCAGGGCGTCGACGCCGCCAAGGAGGAGCTGATGGACGTCGCCGCCTGGCTGCGCGAACCCGAACGCTTCTCCGCCCTCGGCGCCAAGGCGCCGCGCGGCGTCCTCCTCCACGGCCCGCCCGGCACCGGCAAGACGATGCTGGCCCGCGCCGTCGCCGCCCAGGCCGGCGTCGACTTCTTCGCCGCCTCCGGCTCCAGCTTCGTCGAGATGTTCGTCGGCCGCGGCGCCGCCCGCATCCGCCGCCTCTTCAAGGAGGCGCGCCGCTCGGGCCGCGCCGTCATCTTCATCGACGAGCTCGACGCGATCGGCGGCTCCCGCTCCAGCGGCGGTGGCGACGGCGGCACCAGCGAGCGCGAGCAGGCGCTGAACCAGCTGCTGGTCGAGCTCGACGGCTTCGAGAAGGACCCGGGGATGGTGATCGTGATCGCCGCCTCCAACCACGTCGAAAAGCTCGACAAGGCGCTGCTGCGCCCGGGCCGCTTCGACCGCCTCGTCCTCGTCGCCCCGCCCGACCGCACCGGCCGCGAGGCGATCCTCCGCAGCCACGCCCGCAGCAAGCCGCTCTCCCCCGACCTCGACCTCGGCGACGTCGCCCGCAAGACGACCGGGATGACCGGCGCCCAGCTCGCCAACGCGCTCAACGAGGGCGCGATCATCGCCGGCCGCGCCGGCCGCTTCTACATGACCCGCGAGGACCTCGACGAGGCGCTGCTGCGCCAGGCGGTCGGCTCGCAGCAGGCGCGGCGGCTCAACGCCAAGGAGCGGCGGATCGTCGCCTACCACGAGGCCGGCCACGCGCTCTGCCGCAAGCTGCTCGGCCTCGACCCGCCGGAGATCCTCAGCATCGTCCCCCGCGGGCCGGCGCTCGGCTTCGTCGCCCACTCGCCGCAGGAGGACAGCTACCTGAAGTCCCGCGACGAACTGCTGGACGAGGTGGTGACGCTGCTGGGCGGGCGCGCCGCCGAGGAGATCGTGCTGGGGGAGTCCTACTCCGGCGCCTCCGACGACCTCAACCGGGTCCACCTCGTCTGCAAGCAGATGGTCTCGGAATTCGGGATGGGGGTCGCGCTCGACCACGACGGGCCGGCGCCGATCGCCCTGCCGACCGGCGATTACGCCGTCTCCGACCAGACCCGCCGCGAGGTCGACCAGGCGGCGATGACGCTGGCCCGCGAGGCCTACCGCCGCGCCCGCGCCCTGCTCTCCGCCAACCTCGAGGTGCTCGACCACCTGGCGGTGCTGGCGCTGGAGCGGGAGACGCTGACCCGCGAGGAGCTGGACGAGATCTTCGCCGCGCACGAGCTGCGCGGCCTCGTCGACTCCTCGAGCTCCGGGGCTGCGCTGGTGGCGATGAGCCGCGAAACGCCCCGGTAGAGGAAACGCCGAAAGACGGCTTGGGTTGATTAATCGTCGATTTCGACACCAGGACGGCTAGACTGGCCGGCCAGACGACCAGTGAGCGACCCTGAGTTCTACTTCCCGCCCGGCCGATCGACGGCTCGTCGCGTCCACGGCGAGCGCTCGGTCGGCTTGCTCTACGGGCAGCGCGCCCTCCTGATCGGGGCGCTCGAACCCCTCACCTACACCGGCACGATGCTCAGCACCAACGCCGGCGACCACCCCTTCACCCGCCTCGCCCGCACGGCGAAGATCCAGGAGACGGTCTTCCTCGGGACCAAGGCCGAAGCCGACAAAGCGCTGGCGGCAGTCCACCGCCTGCACGAGCGGATCAAGGGCGAGCTGGCCGCGGCCGCGGGCGCCCACCCCGCCGGCGCTGCCTACTCGGCCTTCGACCCCGAGCTGATGCTCTGGACCCTGGCGGTGATCGCCGACTCCGGGCGGGCGATGTACGAGACGATGGCGCGGCCTCTGAGCGACGAGGAGCGTGAGGCGCTCTGGCAGGACTACGTCCGCTTCGGCGAGCTCTTCGGCCTCCCCCGCGACGCCGTCCCCGCCAGCTACCCCGAGTTCAACGCCTGGTGGGAGGAGAAGCTCGCCTCGCCCGATCTGCACGCGACCGAGCACGCGCTGGAGATGGCGCCGCTCGTCGCCTTCCGCCAGCCGGTGCCGCTGCCGGCGCGCCTCAATCTCGAGACCCAAAACCTGATCGTCAAGGGCACCCTCCCCGCGCGGGTGCGGGAGATCTTCGGCATCCGCTGGACGAGCGCGCACGAGACCGCCTTTCGCTCGATCGCCGCCGCCCACCGCCGCGCCCGCCCGGCGATGCCGCGCCAGCTGCGACGCGGCCGCAACGACTACTTCTTCAACGTCGTCACCCAGCGCGAGCGGCGCCGCGGCGGCACCCGCACCCCGCGCGTCGCCGCCTGAGCGGCCGCCGCTTCCGCGAGACTTCAGCGCGTGCTCGAGCTGCTCGCAGTCGCGGTGGCCGGAGCCGCGGCGGGGGCTGCCAACTCCATCGCGGGTGGCGGTGCGCTGATCACCTTCCCGACCATGGTCTCGCTCGGCGTGCCGCCGCTCACGGCCAACGTCACCAACACTGTCGGGATCGTCCCCGCCTCCGTCGGCGGCGCCCTCGGCTACGCCGACCTGCTGCGCGAGCAGGGCCAGCGCTTCGCCCGCCTCCTGGCCCCCCTGCTGCTCGGCGCCGCCGTCGGCTCGGCGGCGCTCCTCCTCACCTCCAATCAGACCTTCGAAGCGATCGTCCCGGCGCTGATCGCCGCCTCCTGCCTGCTGCTCCTCTTGCAACCGCGCCTGGTCCCACACCTCTCCCACGCCGGCAACGAACGCTCTCCCTTCCTCTTCGCCGGCATCGCCTTCTGCGGCGCCTACAACGCCTACTTCGGCTCCGCGGTCAGCATCCTCATCTTCGCCATCCTCGCTCTCTTCGTCGCTGACACCCTCCAGCACCTCAACGCGATCAAGATCCTCCTCGCGGGCGCCTCGAACCTCCTCGCCGCGCTCATCTTCGCCTTCCTCGCCCCGGTCGAGTGGCGCTACGCCCTGACGATCGGGGTCTCCTCCTTCGCCGGCGGCCGCGTCGGCGCCCACTACGCCCGCCGCGTCCCCGCCGACCCGCTGCGGATCTCTATCGCCGCGGTCGGGCTCGTCGTCGCCGCTGTCCTAGCCGTCCGCGCCGTCTAGCCCGGCGGCGCGCAGCGCCTCGTCCCAGCTTCCGTGGGCGCGGCCGCGGCGCAGCAGCCCGCCCTCCAGCTCGAAGCTCCAGGAGACCTCGACGGCAAATGTCTGGGCGCCGCGGGTATCGAAGACGATGCCGCGCACGGCGCCTCGGTCGCCGCGGGTCACCCGGTCGCGGATCTGGATGTCGAGATGCTCCAGCTCCTCGCCGAACTGGGAGAGCCAGAGATGGACCCCTTCCTGGCCGCGGTACATCGGTTCGCCGCTCCAGGCCGTCGGCGTCCATTCCGCCTTCGAGTGCAGCAGCTCCAGCACGGCCTCAGGATCGCTCTGCTGCACTGCCTCGAAGAGACGCTCGATCACCGTGATTTTCGCTTCGGGCGGACGATTCACAGTGGGCGGTACTGGGCTCGAACCAGTGACCCCTTCCTTGTAAGGGAAGTGCTCTCCCAACTGAGCTAACCGCCCATCGGGCCATTATGGCCCGCCGCACGAGCGGGGTGAACCCTCGAGGGGTGACAACCGTAAACCGGTCATGACGACTTCACTGCAGCGATACAAGTTGGGGGCGCTTGCCCTGGTAATCGGCCTGTCCCTGCTCGCCTCCTTCGCGGTGCGGGAGAGCCAGGCCTCCGGGCAGGCGGGCGCGACGGCGAGTGCGACGAAGAGGGTCTCGATCGTCAACTTCGCCTTCAAGCCGGGCACGCTGAAGGTCAAGCGCGGCGCCCGTGTCGCCTTCGCCAACACCTCGAACACGGCCCACACCGCAACCAAGGGCGGCGCCTTCGATACCAAGCGGATCCCCCCCGGGAAGACGAAGACGGTCCAGTTCAGCAAGCGCGGCACCTTCGCCTACCACTGCAAGATCCACCCCTCCATGAGGGGCAAGGTCATCGTCGAATAGCCTCGGCGGGGATGGTGGTCGAACATCGTCAACCGCCGAGCTCGCGGACGAGCTCGGCGGCGGGACGGACCCCGTCGATCCGCGCCACCGTCTCCCCCGCGTAAAGCGCGCCGGCGTCGACCAGGGTCGCCAGCCCGTCGTCCGTCGGTCCCGCCGGCGTCAGCAGCCGGCTCCCCGGCCGCTGCCCCCGCATCATCCGCAGCTGCAGGGACGAGGGCGTGTAGCGAGCTCCGAGCGCCAGCAGGCGGTTCAGCGCCCGATTTGCGGACGGAGCGCGCAAAACCACCCGGCGTTCGTCCTTTGTCGGCTTCTGGTCGACAAAGGACGAACGCCGACTTAGCCAGCGGGCCGTCGCGGCGTTTGGGACGACGCGGTGCGGGGCCGGCCAAGCGGCGCCGAAGAGGTCGGTGAGGAGCGTTTCGTCGGCCGCGAGGAGGCGCTCCTTATATAGAGCGTGGGCGCGACTCTCCTCGCTGAGGAGGAAGCGGGTGCCGGCGACGGCGGCGGTGGCACCGGCCTCGAGCGCGGCGCGCGCGTCAGCGGGCTCGGCAATACCACCCGCGAGCAGCAGCGGATAGTCGCGCGGGAGGGCGGCGCGCACCCGCTCGAACAGCTCCAGCGCCGGCGTCGTCCCGCGCACGTGCCCGCCCGCCTCGACGCCCTGGACGATGACGCCGTCGGCGCCCGCCGCCTGCGCTTCCAGGACCTCCGCCACCGACCCGCACTGGTGCAGCCAGACACCGGCGGTGCGGCGCCGCGGCCTGCCCCAGAAGGTGACGACGACGTCCGCCGCGGCCGCGGCCTCGTACCAGTCCCGCCGCGCGAACGGCAGCAGCACGTTCACCGCCAGCGGCCGCCCGGTCAGCGCCCGCGCGGCCGCCAGCTCGTGCCGGATCGTCGCCGCCCCGCTGACCGCGATCGTCCCCAACCCCCCGGCCTCGGAGACCGCCGCCGCCAGCTCGTGCCGGCTCAAGCCCCCGCCCATCCCAGCCTGGACGACGGGCAGCTCCACCCCGAGGCGCTCGAGCAGCGACGGCATCCCTCCCAGTCTAGGTTTGCCCCTGGAGCCCCAGCCGAGGAGCCTCTAAGGTCGGGCTATGGGCGATCGGGGAATAGCGGCATGGAAGCTCCCCCTGATCGTGACGGGGATCGCCGTCTCGATCGTCGGCGGCTTCTACCTCGGCGGGCCGGGCCTGGGGATGGCGGCCGGTGCCCTCGTCGCCGCCGCCATCATCGTCGAGGCCGTGCGCAAGCCGCCGCTGCGGCCGATCGTCCCGGCGCCGGCTCCGGACCTGCGCGAGCACCTGCTCGTCGTCGTCGAGCAGCCGCTCGAGGACGGCGCCGCGGTCGAGCGCATCGCCGCCGCCTCGCGGCGGCACGATCCGGGAGGGACGGAGCCGGAGGTCCTGGTCATCGCGCCGGCCCGCAACCGCTTCCTCGACCGCTGGGCCTCCGACACCCGCCCGGGCCGAGAACGGGCGCAGCGCAGCCTCGTCCTCAGCCTCGCCTCCCTGGCCCGAGCCGGGGTCGCCGCCCGCGCCCGGATCGGCGACGAGGACGTCGTCCAGACGGTGACCGACCAGCTGCGCGAGTACCCGGCGACGGAGGTCTTCCTCGTCGCCGACCCGGAGGCGGGCCAGGGCGCGGCGGAGGAACTGCGCTCGCGCCTCCACGCCCGGTTCCATCTGGTTAAAGCATAAGTGCGCTAAAAACTTAGACCGGTTAGGGAGAGGCTTCCGGTGAATGTCGAGGCCCCGGGAAAAACCGCCCCTGACGCCCGAGCTCGGCGCCCTGGGTTTGGCGGTCGAGAAGGTGCGCGAGGAACGGGGCGACACCCAGGAGCGGGTCGGTGAGAAGGGGTTCAGCGACCATCACCTGACCGGTCCGATCGAGCGCGGCCACCGCAACCCCACCTTCATGACCCTGGTGAAGGTGGCCGAAGCGCTCGACAGCAGCCCGGGCGAGATCATCAGCCTCGCCGACCGCTATCTCGAGGAAGGGAAGGTGGGGAGGCTTGGCAAGTCAGCCGGTTAGATCCGCCTCGGCCCAGACCTCGAGCACCAGGCGCAGCCAGGTCGCCTCGACGTCGAGGGCCCAGCAGCAATGAGCCTCCTGCGCTTCCTTCCCATCGCCGCGCTGGACCGGCCGCAGGATGTCGCTCTTCGCCAACGACTTCAGGTGATAGGCGACCTGCCCCACTCGCTGATCGAGTCTTTCCGCCAGCTCCCGCGCCGATGCGCACTCGAGCGACCCGTCGAGGTAGACGCTGAGGATCCGCCTGCGCAGGGGATGGCCGACGGCGCTGATCAGCTCTGAGGAAGAGGGCGGCATGAGCAAGCCGGATGGGCCGACTGTTCAGCCCGTTTCCGGCGCTCTAGATGTTATGGCATAAATACTCTAACGCTGGAGTCTTTTAATCGAGAGGCTCCGAGGCGCGATGCCGCCCCCGCGCCGCAGCAAACCCCGTTCCCCCGAGCATGCCGCCCTCGGCGAGGCAGTCCGCCGGATGCGGACCGAGGCCGAGATGAGCCAGGAGGAACTGGCGGAAGCCGCCGGCACCGACCTCACTCAGGTGGGTGGGATCGAGCGCGGCGTGCGCAACCCCAGCTACACGACGCTGCTGCGGCTGGCGACCGCGCTGGAGACCGAAGTCGGCCAGCTGACCTGCCTGGCCGACCGGCTGCGGGGCTAGAGCCGTCTCAGAGACCTAGCCCATGGGCGTACACGAGAACAGGTGGGTGAGCCGCAGCTCGGTCCCGTCGGAGAACTGTGCGTGGCCTTTGACCCGCCAGGTGCCGGTCGGGCAGCCGGCGGTGAGGTAGCTCTTCTTCCGGCCCTTGTAGGTGTACCTGCGGCCGACCTTCAGCTCGAAGCGCGTCGCCGAGCCGGAGCCCCCGGCGATCTTCGGGATCCGGGCCTGGATCCGCAGGCCGTAGGGGCCCTGGTGGATGCGCGCGATCGTCGCCTTGGTGACGATCGCGGTCGGCGCCGGGACATCGACGTAGGCATGGAGGAGGACGGTGGTGACGCCGCCGTGGACGCCGCCGTTGAAGAGGATCAGGGGGCCGGTCGACCGAAACGGCGTCTGTTCGGGGAAGGCGACCTCGACTTCGGCCTCGCCCGAGCCGATGATCGCCTCGCGGCAGGCGCGACGGGCGGTCGCCGAGTTGGTTGCCTCGAGTTGGGCCCTGCGGCAGACCGGGAGGCCGACGGCGTCGACCGCGAGCGTCTTGTCGATGTCGATCTGAATGCTCTCCAGCGCCGGGGGGTGGCTGCCGTCGCGGCTCTCGACCCCGCCGTGAAGGCGAGCCGTGATCGGCGCTTTCCCGCGCCGCGGCAGCTTGGTCGGGGAGATGCCGCCGTCGTCGGTGACGCAGATGTTGCCGGCGCACTCGACCTTGCGCTCGCCGGAGGCTCCGGTGACGAGGATGAGCACGAGAATCGCCGCAGCTGAGATGGCTCGGAGCAGGTTCTTCTTCATGCCCCCGATCATCTCCAGGCGGAGGCGAGCGCTCCCTACCCGATCTGATGCCCGCGGCGGCGCCGATTTCCCAATCTGGGGATGCGCTCGGTCCGGCTACTCGTCGAGCCGCAGCGCGATCTCGAGGTCGGCCAGCGATCCCCGCAGCGGGCGGCCCAGCAGCTCCTCGATCGCGCGGATGCGGTTGCGGACGGTGCGGCGGTCGACGCCCAGCGCCGCCGCCGTCGAGGAGATGTTGCGGTCGGCGTCGAAGTAGGCGCGCAGCGTCTCCCGCGCCACCGCGCCGCCGTCGCGTCCCCGTTCGAGCGGCTCCAGGTAGAGCTGGCGCAGCGAGGTGGCAGCGAGGTCGTCCCGCGCGATCGCCGCGAGCAGGGCGATGTCGGCGTAGCGGAGGACATGCCGGCCCGCGCGCACGGCGATCGGCAGCGCCGCCTTGGCCTGGCGGTGGCTGAATCGCCATCCCGCAAGCCCTTCCGCCGGCTCGCCGATCGTCACGAACACCCGGTCCGTCACGACCTCCTCCAGGGCCGAGACCGCCGCCTCCGCGGCCAGCGGTCGCTGGCCGCCAAGCCAGGCGCCCCAAATCGCCTCCTCCTCGCGCTTGCCGAAGAGGAGGCGGCGGTCGAGCGCCGCCGCCAGGTCGCGCAGCAGCTTCTCCCCTCCCTCCCCTTTCACCATCAGGCCGAGGTGGGCCCCGTCGAGGTCGTAGTTGAGGAGTGAGTCGAGTCCGGAGCGATCGACCGGCTCCCCGGCGAGCAGGGCCTTGACGCGCTCCCGTACCCGCTCTTCGGCGTTGCTCGGGCGGCTCTTCGCCTCCCGGGCGTGCTCGTCGCTGACGGCGGCGATCAGCCGATCCGCCGCTGCCGCCTGACTCGCCAGCAGGGACCGCAGGGCCGAGCTGGGGGCATCGGCCCGCTCCGCCTCCTCGGCGAGGAAGTCCCCGAAGAGAGCATTGCCCGCGAAGTACCGGCGCAGGACCGTGTCGAGCTGCACCCCGTCCCGCGCATCCAGCCGCGCCTGCGCGAGCAGCACCGCCGGCACCTCCGGCGTCCGCTCCCCCGCTTCGAGCACCTCGAGCCGGTACTCGACCGCCGCCGCCAGCGCCGCCTCGAGCCCTTCCGGATAAGCCGGATCGGCCACCTGATGCGGGTCCGAGATCGAGTAGACCCGCGTCGCCACGGCCGCCTGCAGCTCCGGCAGGCGCTCTCGCAGCCGGGCGGAGAGCATCGAGCGGAGTTCCGTGGTGGATATGGGGCGCCGCTGCAGCTTTCCCTCGCTCACGAATTCACCTTACAGCGAGGCGCAAGGCACACTCCTGTGAGGTTCGGTCAGAGGAGAGTTGCTCCCCAGGCGACCAGCCCTGCGCCGACGAGCGCCAGGAGCAGCCACTGCGGCGCGACTTTGACGAAGCTCGTAATCGCTTCTACGAACCCTTTCCACTTATCCGGGTCGAACGGTCCGAGCCCCGCAGGGGTCGGCGTGGCCGGGTTGCTCTTGATCAGAACCATGCGCGCGGCGGCGACCAGTGACAAGAGGATGAACAACACCCCGAGCACGATCAACACTATTCCGAGAGCCATATGACACCCCTCCTACTAGTTGGCGGCGTCACCCTCTCACACTTTGCAGCTTCTTGACAAGATCTTTCGCTCGTTTAGGCTTTTTCGATGAATTTCGAGTCGGTGCGTGCTCTGAAGGAGGAGCTTCTTCAGACGACCCTCGAGAGTCGCCGCCCCTCCCGGAGAGTCCAGCTTCGGCGTTCCCTGCCATGGGGCCTGGAGTCAGAAGAACTCTCACCAGTGGGGATGGGCGCGAAGCTCGCTTCTCCCGGCATCGCCCTGGGGATCGCCAAGAGCGAGAAGAACGGGTACCGGCTGGCGGTGCGGGTGCAGGACCGGCGCGACCTGAGGGGCCCGGCGGTCGAGACGATCAACGATGCCGCCGCCGGAGAGATCGACCTTCGCTACACGGGACCGACGATGCCCGCGGCAGGGGGCCAGTGGCATCGCGATCGCTGCGACCCGATCCGCGCGGGAGCCTCGCTCGGCTCTCAACCGCAGCGCACGACCGGGACCCTCGGATGCTTCGTCGAACCGGCCGGCGGTGGGGACCTGGCGCTGCTCTCCGCTGCCCACGTCCTCGCTGGATGGGACCGCGGGAAGCCGGGCGACGAGATCATCCAGCCCGGCTGGGACGATCGCAACGGTGGGGATGTCCCCGTGGCCGAGCTCTCCGACGCGGTCAAGCTCGGGTCGCCGAGCCTCGAAGACGATGACTGTGCGGTTGCCCAGCTGCGCCCTGGCGTCGATGCCGACCCTGTGCCCGGGCTGGCAGCCGCGGCGGCGGAGGCTGACGAACCGGTTCGAAAGGACGGCCGGACGACCGGGCACACGGAGGGTCGCGTCCTCGCCGTCGAGGTGGGGCCGCTCGAGGTCCCGTACCCGAAGCTGGGTCGCCTGCGCTTCGACAACCTGGTCGAGGTGGACGGTCAAGAGGACCTTCCCTTCGCGGCCCAGGGGGACAGCGGCTCCGTGGTCCTCGGCGCCCCGCCCCGGGCCCTCGGCCTGCTCTTCGCCGTAACCGGGCGCGGCGGGCGCAACGGCCGCGGTGTCTCCTACCTGGCTCCACTGCCTCGAGTCCTGCAGACCTCAAAGTCCAGCTAGTACCATGAATTCGTGAAGGCAACCCTCGAGATGGCCCGTCACGCCAAGCGGTCGCCAGCGATCCGCTCCCTCGCCCAGCGCCGCCAGGTCAACGGCATCGGCATCACCAAATACGCCGACGGCTACGCCCTCAAGGTCAACCTCGTCGAGCCCCTGAGCGTCGAGCTCCCCAACGAGATAGACGGCGTCCCCATCGCGGTCGACCTGGTCGGCCCCACCTTCCCCGCCTCTTCCTGAGCGGCGACCGAACGGCCATCCGCGGAGCAGGCCCGCGAGGGTCTACCCGAATCGACTCAGCCGCCCTTGGTGGTGGACCTGGCCGGGGTTACAGGCTCGCAGCCGATGATCTTCATCCGAGTTCACCCCCTAATTGCGGCGCCGATGCGACCCAAGTGCGACCGCCAAGCAGATGGCCTCCCCCTACCATCGGACCGATGACGATCAAAAAGATGGAACACGTCGGCATCGTGGTCAACGACCTCCAGGACGCAATCGAGTTCTTCGTCGAACTCGGGCTGGAGCCGCGGGGACAAGGCCAGGTCGAGGGCCCCTGGGTCGAGCGCATCATCGCGCTCGACGAGGTCAAAGTGGAGTTCGCGATGCTGCGAACCGCGGACGGCCACGGAGAAATCGAGCTGGTGAAATTCCACTCGCCGCCGACCGAGACCGGCGACCCGCACGCGCCCGCGAACGCTCCAGGCCTCCGCCACCTCGCCTTCCTCGTCGAGGACATCGACGCGGTAGTCGCTGGCCTACGGGCCCGCGGCACTGAGCTGGTCGGCGAGCTGGTGCGCTACGAGAACAGCTACCGGCTCTGCTACGTCCGCGGCCCCGAGGGAATCATCGTCGAGCTGGCAGAGAAGATCGGCTGACGGATCCGGCTCGCCGCCGACCCCGGCCAACCCGAGGCACCCCCACCAAGATCAACCGATAGCCACCTCATTGTCAGTGTGCTCATGTGCGCGGTTATCGGCGAGATCGAGACAGACGAGGCATCCGTTCAACACCAAGGGTCGGCCAGCTAGAGGTGGCAAGGGTTTGTGCGGTTAGTAGGAGCGCTGTGGGAGCCGGCTCTGCAAGTACCTCCGCGGAGGTAGGCATCTGGATGCGGTACGTCGAAGACTCGGCGTCGTGAGCGCCTTCAACCCGCTAGACACGAACGCGCTAACCAAAGTGTTCGTGAATGAGATGACGAGCCGCCTCGCCGTCGTCCTGTCCGAGGTTGATCCAGCGACAGTCGAGGGACCGGGCCTCTACGCGCTCTACTACTCCGGTGACTTCAGGTCGTACGAGCCGGTGGCGGAGGCAGGGACCGGGTGGCCGATCTATCTCGGCTCTGCCTTGCCATCCGGCTCACGAACGGGACGGATTCGCAAAGTACGCAAGTCCCCCATCCTCGACCGCCTCGAACGGCATGCGCGTTCCGTAGCCTCCGCAAATAACCTTGAGGAGGGGCACTTTCGAGCCCGCTGGTTTGAGGTTGACGAGCCGTTCATTATCTTGGGGGAGATTCTTCTGCTGCGGTTCTACCGTCCGCTGTGGAACTCCACCGTGGCGGGCTTTGGGGCAAAGGTCGTCGGAGAGCCGCGAATCGGAGGTCGCAGGTCCAACTGGGACACGCTGCATCCCGGTCGAGAAGGGATGGGCACCGCACGCGGTGCCACGGTCGCCAAAATCGAAGAAGAAGTGGCGAAGCACCTCTCGGAGTTCCCGCCGAACTGGAGCCTCACGACGCCCGGCTCAGCCCACGCGGCCTCGGACACCTGACCGAGCCGTGCGGCTCTCCGTCCGATCCCTACGTTTCTATGCATGCGCGTGATGACTCTTGCCGAGCTGGCCCCTAGGGCCGATCCACGCACCCTCGTCCGCGGCCGAACCTCCGTCGAGCTGTTCACCGGAGGCGGCGGTCTCGCCCTTGGTCTTCATGAGGCCGGGTTCCATCACGTGGCCGTAAACGAGCGAGATGAGAGGTCGCTGGACACCCTGAGGGCAAACTTTGGCTCCCCCTCGAGGCCTCGTCGCGATCGGTGGCCGTTGCTACCAGGAGATGCGCGGTCGCAGTCCTGGGACGATTACGCGGGTCAAACGACGCTGGTCGCGGGCGGCGCTCCGTGCCAGCCGTTCAGCATCGGCGGCGTTCATCGCGGCGACGAGGACGAGCGCAATCTCTGGCCCACCTTCATCGACGTTGTACATCGGGTCAAGCCTTTGACGGCACTCGGCGAGAACGTGCGCGGGCTTGCCCGCGAGGCGTTTCGTCCGTACCTCGACTACATCTGCGACCGCCTGTCGGCACCCGGCCTCGTGCCTGAGGGTGACGAGTCCTGGCAGGAGCACGATGCTCGCCTGCGGACCGCTCTTTTCCACGAGGACGTTCCCCCAGACGAGCGGTATCTAGTGGACCGGCGCGTAATCCTCGCGGCCGACTACGGCGTCCCCCAGCTTCGCTATCGCCTGTTCATCGTGGCCTTCCGGGCCGACCTCGAAGTCTCCTGGGACCCCGAGGCTCCCTATGGAGAACGGTGGGACTGGCCAGCGCCGACGCATTCCCAAGACGGCCTCATGGCCTCGTTGGAGGACGGCTCTTATTGGTCCGAACATGGCTTGAAGCGGCGACCGTACGCGGTTCCCAAAAGCCGCCGCAAGTCAGTAGACGAGGCTCGCGCGGACGGCGCGAAGCGATGGCGGACGCTCCGAGACGCGCTGACCGGAAACCTCGGATACGGCGACTATCAGCCGCTTCCAGCTCCGCGGGAGGGGCGAGAGGCCAAGGGCTTCAACTTTCACGTGGGCATTCCTGGGGCTCGGCTTTACAAGGGTCACACGGGTAACAGCATGGACTGGCCCGCCAAGACGATCAAGGCGGGGGTCCATGGCATCCCAGGCGGCGAGCACATCGCGCTACTGGATGACGGAAGCTATCGCTATCTGACCATCCGCGAGTGTGCCCGAGTGCAGACCTTCCCCGATTGGTGGACGTTCGAGGGGCCGAGAACGGAGGCATCCCGACAGATCGGCAATGCTGTCCCGGTCCATCTTGCGACGATTATGGGAACCCATGTCGGGGACACGATCGACAACGCGCTCGGGCTCTCGTAAGTCTGAGCCAGCACTGCGCGACCCCGAGACGACTTCGCGGATCATGGCGGCCGTCCGAGGCCGCGATACCCGGCCCGAGCTTGCACTCCGTCGTGCTCTACACGCGCGCGGTATCCGGTATCGGTTGCACCCGCGCGACGTGGCAGGGCGCCCGGACCTCGCCAACCGCTCACGGAAGGTGGCGGTGTTCGTGGATGGGGACTTCTGGCACGCGAATCCCGCCGAGTGGGAACGGCGAGGTTTCGACTCTATGGAGGCGCAGTTTCCGGCGCCGAAGCGAGGCGAGTGGGTGTCCAAGCTAAGTCGCAACGTCGAGCGGGACGCCGAGGTCAACGCCGTGCTGGCCTCCGAGGGCTGGCGAGTCATCCGAGTCTGGGAGTCGGAAATACGCTCCGATCCCGAGGCGGTGGCCGACTTCGTCGCTAGGCAGTGGCCAAGTGCCGCCGCCGCCAAATCAGGTCGGTCCCATGCGCAAGGACGCTAGTTGAGGCACACCCGAACACCGCTCAGGCGTGCGGCTTGTCGTTGGCCCAAATGTGCGCAGACGTGTCGAAGAAGCCGACAGAAATGAGACCCCGGCACTTCGAGGGATCGCGAGGAATGCGGCCGACCGGATTCGAACCGGCGACCTTCGGCTTGAAAGGACGAGGGACGTCAGCGTTGGGGGCGGGATTGCGACGGCTATGCGACCGGCATGTGACCGCGGGTCACACGGGCACCACGTTGAGACCCGGGACCCGGCCGAAGTCCCGAACGTTGGCGGTGGCCACGTCCATGCCGTGACTCAGAGCAGTGGCGGCGATCCAAAGGTCGTGAGCTCCGATCAGGTTGCCCTCGGTCTCGAGCTCGGCCCAGATTTCCGCGTGGGCTCGGGCAATTGCGGTCGTGATCGGCAGTGGCTCGATCGCAGAGATGATGTGCTCAACGAACGCCGCGCGGCGAGCCCGAACCGCTCCGGTCTGAGCTCGGTGCACTCCATGCAGGAGCTCACTCACCGTAACGACGCTGATCGCACGGTCCTGATCTCCGACCGCCCGATCGAGCGACTCCCCTCGTCGCTCGGCATTGACCAAAACCGTGGTATCGATCAGGAAGGCCATGCAGCGCTCGGTGGGCCGATGGCCTCCCGCCCAGCTTCGACATCGGCCGCGAAGTCCTCATCGGGCATGGGCGCGGAATCCATCAGCTCTCGCCACCTCGCCGCCGAGACAACATGCCCGGCACTGACCGGCCGCATCTGCACTACCGGCACGCCGTTGCGCAGAACGTCGATCTCCTCGCCGGCACCGATGCGATTGACAACGGCAGAGAATTCCCGGGCAACCTCCGTAGCGCTCAAACGCGTCATGGCTTCACATTATCAGATAAATCTGAGAGCGATGCCGAGCAGAATCTTTTGTCTGCAACAATATGGGTATGGCCGAACTGGCGCATGTCAGGCTGAGTGGTGACTTGGAGGGCGACTATGTCGTCCTCCAGCACCATGCCGGCGGCGTGTTGCGCATCGCTCCTGAGCAACCCGAGGGACGGCCGCGAGTGGTGGCGCTGAAGAGAACCTGCATTGCATGTCCATCCCAGTGGCAGGGCACCCTCGAGGACGGGCGGGTGATCTACGCCCGATACCGTGGTGGCGCCCTGAGCGTTGGGGTCGGCGACGACATCGATGCCGCAGTCCGCAACGGATGGACGGACGAGGCCCTCTACTCGGACTACATCGGCGGCGGATTCGACGGGTATATGGACTTCGAGGAACTAAGGGTCCACCTGCACGGGCTACTGGAGTTTCCCGCCGACCTTGTCGTCGAGAACGAGCGCCCCCGAGTGTGAACAATCCGCATCGACCGAGCTGCGACTTGAAATCGCGGGGTTCCGAGCACGTAACGTTGGGGCATGCCGAGGGTTGAGCGGGATCCTGAACGCGGCCGAGCCGCTGCAGCGAAGTTGAAGGCGCTCGGCGTTAAGGGAATCCTCATCAAGGCAGCCGAGCAGGGGTACATCACGCAGCTCGCATGCAAGATGCCGGAATGCTTCTGCCCCGAGGAGCTTGGAGGCGTGTGCTACTTCGACCTGGTCAACGACGAATTGAGCGACTGGATGCCCACCCACGAGCACTTCCCTCGCTCCAAGAGAGAGGGTGGCCACCGAGACGTGGACAACGCCATCCTTGCGCACCGCCTTTGCAATCGTATCGACTACTCCATAAGTGTTGGCCGTCCGTATGCGAGGGATCTCGAGAGGGTCAGGAAAGCCCGCGAGGAAGCGATCCGCCGCAACGGCGAAAGTTAGTTCCGGACATCTCTGACGCCTTCATCAAGCCGTTCTCCACCGGATTGAAGGGAGGAGGGTCTTTGGCATGGGGAGCCGACTCGCGGTGGCGATGCAACCGTGATGCAACCTAGATTGAGAACCGCAGCTAACCTCTCACCTTAGGGCAGCCAAGACCTTCGTTGGAAACTCATTGTTTCCAATACGCATGAGGTTCTTGCGATTACCCCCTTTTACAACGTACTTCTGACGAAGCTGCCGCGCGACTCGGATTGAGCCGCTTGGCCCGATCTGCTGATACTCATCAGAGCCTAGGCACACGACGCCGTCGAGGCCGCACGCAAGAGTTACGAAGACTTCTCGCAGCTCCTTCCGCAGGTTCGCGATTTCGTTTCGATGCTCCGACTTGAAGCCGAAGGTCCAAGGGCTGAGCCGGCTGGTGGAGTACTTGACGTACACAGCAACTCGTCCTCCAGCACATAGGCAGCGGGATAACGCGGGTGGACCGCGAGATTGATGGTCCGTGCCCTTCTATCCCGAACGAGTCGCGCAAGCACTGCGCCGTGGTAGCGCTCGATCGTCTGAATCATTTTGACTTCAGATTTTTCAGAAAGCGGATACTGCCCATCTCGGGGGTGTATTTGTAGAAGACACGCGCCTGCCCGGACTCGTTTTTGAAAACCTTGAAGTGATGGATCGCTTTCGGAAAGCGGTCCTTCTCCAAGGCGTTGGTCGAGATGAACCCTCGCCGACGCCTGATCTCGTTTCGCTCCTCCTCACTCCCGTAGCTTCGGCCGAGCGTCGTGGTCTTGTGCAGGGCGATTGAATTTGGGCCGAGGTTGAAACTGTCTACAAATGCCAGGACATGCGCAGGCAGGGCACCCTCGCCAACCAGCTCTGCCAGCGCCTGTAGCCGCTCCCCAGGTGCACCAGGTCCCTCGACGATTTCATCGACCTCAGGGTCATACGCGAACTTCGCCCAGCTCATCTCGCCGCTGTCAACTGCAACGGCGGCCTGATCGATGCTGGCCCCCGCCACGGCGGCGATACGGGGATCCTCAAGCCAAATCGGGCTTCTCTGCTTGGCTCGGATGAAGCTCAAGGACAACTGGTGAAACACAAAACACTTCTGCCAGTCGAAGTAGAGATGTTTAGGAATGTGAAGCTCGAAGTACTTCAGATATCTACCCCGGGTGCCGAACATCCGCGCACGCTGGATGTAGGTGTCCTGTTGAATTTTGTGTTTTACATCACGAGTGAAGAACATCGAAAGCAGGTTGTCGAAAGTCACCCCTCGTGAAACTATGTTCCCCCCAATCGCAACGGTGAATAGCGCAGCCGGCGACGTCGCTCGTCGATATTGCGCCGCATTCCTGGGCGTATCGCTGTTCATGACCACTACATCAGACTGGTTTATGTGATCGACGATGTACTGGGTGATCTCTCGCTCGTGGCCCTGGAACCGTTCTTGCGCCGTCACGTAGATACTTTCTAAGTAGGTCGCATATTTGGAATGTGAAGGGTCCTTAAGCGCGCCCAGAAGATTTACGATCTGCTGATAATCCTTGGTGTGGTCAATCTTTTTGCCGCTCGTATGCACCAGCATGCAGTAGTTCTCAGTCCCGGTGTTAACCTGAGTGTTGAGATAGGCGACGTTGATCAGAAAGGAGAAGAGAGCCGCTCTTAGATATTTAGGGTCATCCCCCTGGGAGGACAGTAGCTCTAGCTTGAACTCCGAGCCGAATCCGCTGGCGGTCGTCGGAAAAAAGGTCTCTTGCCCGGTATAGAGCGGGTGAACTGGAAAGTCAACCCAGTGCTCATTCTGATTGTCGAAAGTGTTGTTTAGATCCAGCCTTGCAGGCGTTGCAGTTACGCCTATGTAGATGCCGTCCTCACCGAGCAACTCCTCAACCAACTCGTTGATCTTCGTCTTCTCATTCCGGTTAATTTTCGAATTCGGCGTCGCATAATCCGCCTCGTCATCGATCACCCTGCGCGCCGAAACTCCGTCGAGCTTTGCGATCAGCTTTTGCAGATCGGCCGAATTCTTCTTGCAGAAGATCACCCAGGTGCCGCTCTTTAGGTCGATGCTCGAGTCCAGGATCTCGTTGAACTTCTTCGGCGCGGGATCGAGCCCGGATCGCAGGAAGCGATCCAGGTTCTGCTCGAGGAGCTGCACGGAGTCGTTCATCAAAACGACGATCACCTTGGCGCCTTCGTCGAGCAGACGGGCGGTGAGGGCAATCATCATCTCCGTCTTGCCACTCTGCGGCTCGCCGTAAATCACGAATGAGCGGGCATCGTGGCTCGCGATGTTGTCGATAGCGCCCTCGACGGCCGACTCGATGCTGTCAGTGAAGAACCCTGCGTCCTGAAGTTGGCTGATGCGTCGCTCGTAGCGGGCTGCCTCCGTTGGCACGAAGTCGGTGGCGGCGAAATCGCTCATCGTGACCCACTTTGAGAGCGACGGAACCGCATTACTACCTCATGGCGCATTCGCTTTGAGAGAGCCCCTGACGTGGACGCGGGGGGAGGCAAGTAGCGTGACGACGTCGGCAAGGGACGCGTCTTCCTGTCGGCCAGAAAGAAGCCGTTGCGTTCTGCCGCTTCCTGGATAATCTCGCTGTTGTGGACGAGGACGCCATTGAGCGTCGAGTCGCCCACTACCAGCGCGGCTTCGCCCTCCGGACTCAGGGCTTCCGCAAGCTGTCCCATCAGAACATCCGTGTCACCGGCGTAGCGATCCAGCATTCCCTGCTGGCGCTCGGAGAGGCCTGATACTCGGGGCGCACTGAGGGATTCGGCCCCTTTCTCAGGGTAGCGCTCAGCTCCGACTGAGTTCGAGCGCAACTTTGAGAGTTGCTGAATCTGGAAGCCGAGCCAAACAAGGCTCATGCGATGTCCTCGCATGTAGTCGATGGCATTTAAATAAGGGGGGGAAGTGATCACCAGGTCTATCCGCCCTTTTAGCGAGGGAGGCAGGCGACGCGCATCGCGTCGTTCTACTGAGACCGCCCCCTTGTCTGGCGTGTCCAAGAGAGGAACCATTTTCTCTACGGCTTGCAGAAAGCCGGCGTAAACGTCGTAGGTGTTGGTGTCGCGAACGCGATGAGGCCGTGAGTGCGACACATCTCTGGCGCGAGAGGCTCCGGCATCCTTCGTAATGATCGTCCGGCTGAGTGCGACCCGAAGTACGTCGGCAATCTTGCCGCTTCTTTCATGGAGAAGGTAGGCCAGCCGGCGGAGTTGCTTCTGTTGCTGAGAATGAAACCAGAAGTCAACGAATTTCGCGGTCGTTGGGTCGGCGTCCATCCATGGGAGCTCGGGGGACCGAATCGTCCTCGCTTCGTTGACGAGCTTGTTTGCCGCACGCCGTACGTAAGCAGCGTCAGTCCGGGTACACGTCACCCGAGTCACAAGAACCGCTAAGGGGTCGATGTCAAACCCAAATGCCAACATCCCCTGTTTTCTCGCCTCCTGCAAGACGGTCCCCGAGCCGCACATTGGATCGAGCACGATCGCGTCACTGGGCGCCCGTCTTAAAGCTGCGAATGCGAGTTCGGGAGCCATTCGGGCAGGAAAAGGGTGGACCTGCTTGGGGCGTTGAGTCGGCATCTTGATCGAGAAGGCTATTTCAGGCTCCCGACGCAATCGACCTGACTCGCCGAAGCACCTGCGGCCAAGCCAGCGTCCCGCTCCTTCTCAACATCTTTTCCCTCCCGAGTCAATCACTTCTAGGGAGCAACCTAATTGGTGAGTTACGTTCTTGCAACTCCACGACGTTGAGATGTCTCACCAACCGAGCTGTACAAGTCCCTCATCTGACCAGAGCCAGCGGCGGGCTCTTCCTTCAGCGTCATCGCAGGCTCACTCCGCGCTTTACTACTGAACTGGCTGATGCCCGATAGACGCAAAGATAGATGGTGGGCACGGCGGTCAGACGGCCCCGTCGCGGGGCGGATCGTCCTGCTGGTTGGCGCTTACGCGCCCGTCGCGATAATCATCGCCGCCCGCACGCTGCCTTCCCCTGCCGGCTGGGCAGCCCTAGGGATAGGCCTCACCGGCCTCCTTGCTTGGATTGGCTTTCTCATCTGGCTGCCCGCTCGCCAGCCCCGCGAGGCGCCCGTGAGCGAAGTCGAGCCAATAGATGGCGAGGTCAGCGCGTATATCGTCTCCATTCTCCTCCCACTGGTGGCCGCTGGAGATCCCAGCTCCGGGGATCTAGTCGCCTATGGACTCTGTGGGGTACTAATTCTCCTAGTTGCATACGTCAGCAATCTAGCTTTGGCAAACCCTCTTATTTATTTGTTCGGCTATCGGGTTGCACGAGCCACGGTTGATGGCCAGCGGACCATCGTGCTGCTCAAGCAAACTGCCGACCTCGAGGAAAATGTTACGGTTGTGCGCGCAGTCGGCATCACCCTGATTTCCAATCAGTGACAAAGAGGGGGAATCGAATGGCGGGTAGTGACATGCGCGCGATGATGGGGCGACGTCCCGGCAAAGGCCAGGCCGCCTTCGGTCACGTCGATCTTTCCCCGAAGGCGCGAACCGAGCTAGCCGAGATCGTGCGCCAAGTCCATGATCGGTGCGAAGCGAAGAAGTCAATCGCGTTCCATCCCGAGGACAGTGCCGAAGAGATGGAGATCCTGACTGGCAACCTTCCAGGTTTCGACTTCAACTACCAAGAGAAGGCGAGCTGGAGTCTGGAGCGCACGGTAAAAGCGATCCGCGCCACCGGGTTGCCTGAACTGCTTGGGGCCAAAGACCTCAATGAAGGCGCCTGGAGCTTCTATGCGCTCCGCCTCAAGGAGAGCGGTCACGACATCGTCTTAGTCCGCAGCAAATCGCCGACCTATGGTCTGGGGGCCACCAACAAGATCCTGACTAAGCTGATCGGTAACGAGCTGCGTCCCGTCCCCGAGCCATTGGTCGGGTTCGACCACGACGCCGATCTGCTGGTCGTAGATGAGAAGGTCTATGTCCTAGCTCCGAGCCGCGCCGAGAGGCTCTTCGTCGATGCTGAGGAGGTAAGGAGGCGGGCACCGCAAACGGCAAAAAGGTTTGGGGCTGCTTTGGGGGCCTCACTCTCGGCACCAACCGCCTTGGCAGTGGAGCGTGTCTGCTCTCATAACGCCTTCACTGCGCGACGAGTTGAACGGCTGATTGAGAGTGGCAATCTCAGCGCGGTCACCGGACCCGAGGTTCGGAATGCTCTGCCCGATGCTGGGCTGCCCAAAGATGCCTTCGGCAAACGGGGAGCGCTCAAAGCCGATACCGATGCTCAGGCCACCATCTTGATCGAGATCGTGGCTGACCTTTACTACCAGCCCCGATTCGCCGGACCCTCGCGGCGTGTCGGCACCTATCGAAATGTCTCTCAGTGACCGCGACGGTTCCGTTCGATCAGCCGATGACTCCACGAATCTCCTGGAAGCTCCCCCTGGTCGGATGCGTGTAGTGCGACAGCAAGGTGTCGACCCGATGTCCTGCGATCTCGGCTAGATCGGCATCGTTGATACTCGCGGCACGAAGATGGGTGACGTAGCTATGGCGGCACTCGTGGGGGCGGATGTCTAGGCCGGGGGCCTCTTGAGCCGACTTCCAGAGGTCGCGATAGAAGGTGCGCTCGCGCCAGAGGCGACCTCGTGGCGTGGAAAAGAGGAGCTGGCAATCGGGGCCGTTCAGGTTGATCTGGGCTTCGAGCATCCAGGCGAGGGTCGCGGGGACGGGGACCACGCGGCCGGCGTCGGGCTCGCCATGGTCGGTCTTCGTGCCCTCGAGGATCTTGCCCTCGTGGGCGGTGCGGCGGACTTGGAGGGTCTCGCCGTCGAAGTCTTCGCAGCGCAGCGGCAAGACCTCCCCCAGCCGCAGACCGCAGTCGGTGAAGACTCGAACCATCGCCTCGTAGCGACCCGCGGCTTTCGCGAAGCGGTGCATTTCCTCGAAGGTGAAGACGCGGATCGGGCGGGGCTTCTTCTTGGCTCGCGGATCGTTGGCTCTGATCCGCACTCCCTTGAAGGGATTGAGGTCGCAGACTTCGTCGGTGATCGCGTCCTCGGTCATCGCCGAGAGGGCGCGGAGGATTCCGACGGCGCCCGTCGTGGCTCGACCTTCGACTCTGAGCATGTGGTCGACCAAGGCGAGCGTGTGGCGACGGCGCAGCTCGCGCAGCGGCCAGTCCTTCAAGGGCATTCCCTCGACCTTCACGTCAGCAACGCGGCTGATGCGGTGGTCGTTCGTCGCATTGGTCCGCTCGGACCTGGGGTGCCGCTCGGTCCAGGTGGCTGCGTAGTCGCCTAAGGTGTCCGGCCGATCCGAGAGGCCGTAAGCCTCGTCGATGGCTTTCTGGGCTTCGCCTTTGCGCTTGAAGGTGCCCTTGCCTCGGTTCCAACTCGGCTTGGCGATGTGGCGGTGGCCATCGCGGCCGGTGTAGCGGGCCATCCACACGATCTCCCCGGAGGGGTTCCGCCGCTTGACTGGCATGGGCGAGCTGGTGACAGGGATCGAGTGGATCGCCCCGGCGCCAAGCCATCCCGGTTCCTTCGCCGTCGCCGGGAGGTGAGGACGATGGGGGACGCCGAGATGAAGATCGGGGTCAAGCCGCTCGAAGGAAGGATGCTCTTCCTCCTCCAGCATCCGCTGCGCAGGCGCCTACTGGGCCTCTACGTCGAATCAGTCGAGCCGTTGAGCCCCAAAGAACTCGCCGACTACACGAAGGCCCCGCTGGACAACGTCGCCTGCCACGTCCGCGTCCTCGCCAAGCACCGAGCGGTGGAGCTGGTCGAAGTGAGGCCGGCGCGCGGAGCCGTCGAGCACTTCTACGCCTCGACGGGGCTGGCTGACGAGGTGCCGTGGGCGCGAGCCGTCCTCGGGCTGAAGGAGGCCGCGTGATTAGCGGCAAGGTCATCAGCGTCCGCATGCCGGACGAGCTGGTGGCGCAGATCGACGCGATGGCCCGCGCGGAGGGCGTATCGGTGTCCGAGGCGATGAGGGCGGCGGCCTACCGCTACATCGCTACCCGCCCGCCAGAGAGAAGGCGAGCTTCAAGAGCGTGTCCACGCGCGGCAGGCGAATGCCGTTCTCGACCATCCCGATCTCCGTTCGATGCAGGCCCGCGAGCGCTCCGAGTTCTTCCTGGGAGAACCCGGCTCGGCGGCGGGCCATGAAGACGTTGCGGCCGATCCGCTCGGCTGCCTCTCGATCTACCTGCCTCCCGTCGCTCATTCGGCTTCCTCCAGCGCGTGGAAGTACACGGCGGCTCGCGTCGGCAGGACGAGACCTCCGACGCGGTGGAGCAGGCCGACTGCCGTCAGGTCGCGTACGGCGCGCTCGATCCGGTCCCGCTCTTGAAAAGCGGTGGAGGCGGCGGTCAGCTCGCGGGTCAACTCCGCGAGCGTCAGCGACTCCGGGTAGATGAACAGAACCTGCCCGAGAACCCGCGCCTGGTCGCGGTCGTCCAGGGCGGCGGTCGTGGCGCGTTCATCCTCGCCCGCGCCTTTAGGCTTGTTGCGCATGGGAAGCATTCCTTCCTGTGCCATGCCCCCGGCTGTTCCACCAGCGCGGGGGCGCTTTTTGTCTTATCTGGTCAGGCTATCATCAACTGTCTAGGAATCCTAGACAGTTGGGTTACTCGCCTTTGATGATCTGCGCGACGCGCGAGCGGTGAAGCCCGACCTCGTCACCGATCTCCCGCAGCGAGAGCCCTTCCTTCTGAGCCTCAGCGAAGGCTTTGCGCCGCGCCTTCTGGGTCGCGGCGGAATCGTGCTCGTACTGCTTCTGAGCGGCGCGGACAGCCTTTCGAGCTTCGGCCTTTTCCTGCGGCATCTCGGAGACCCTAGTACCCGCCCGAAAATGTGACCAGGATGTGACACAGACGCGCCGGAACGCCGCGGAATCGCCAGGACGCCGCCGGAACGCCGATCCAGCGTCAGACCGAAGACTTGGCTCTGCACCGGGCAATCCTCGGCACAGAGCGGAACACGAAGGAATGCGCCCGACCGGATTCGAACCGGCGACCTTCGGCTTGAAAGACCGACGCTCTTTGGGCCCCCGAAAGGACCCGTTGACCACTGAGCTACGGGCGCTCGAGTGGAACGATACCCGCGCAATGGGCTTTGAGCATCGTGGGCGGGGTTAGAGTCAGCGGGATGGAGCTTGGGATCGAGGGGAAGGTCGCTTTGGTGATGGGCGCGAGCAGGGGGATCGGGCGCGGGATCGCTGGGGCGCTGGCGCGGGAAGGGGCGCGGGTCGCCGTGGGGAGCCGGTCGCGGGAGCGGGTCGAGGAGGCGGCGGAGGAGGTCGGCGGTACGGCCTTCGTCGCGGATTCCACGGACCTGGAGCGGCTGGCGCGGTTGCCGCTCGAGGTCGCCGAGGCCCTGGGCTCGGTCGACATCCTCGTGACCAACACCGGCGGGCCGCCGCCGGGCGGGGCGCTCGACCACGGCTTCGAGGAATGGGAGCAGGCCTACCGCTCGCTGGTGCTGGCGCCGCGGGTGCTCGCCGGCGCCGTCGTCCCCGGCATGCGGGGGGAGGGGTGGGGGCGGATCCTCAACGTCGGCTCGACGACGACGATCGAGATCAACCCGGCCCTGAGCCTGTCGAACGCGCACCGGATGGCGACCGTCGGCTTCTTCAAGACCCTGGCGCGGGAGGTCGCGGGGGACGGGATCACCGTCAACACGGTGGCCACCGGCCGCTTCGCCACCGACCGCATGGCCGAGCTCGGCGGCTCGATCGAGCAGGTCGAAGCCGCGGCGCGGGAGGAAGTGCCGGCGGGCCGGCTCGGCACCGTCGAGGAGTACGGCGACCTCGTCGCCTTCCTCTGCTCCGTGCGCGCCGCCTACATCACCGGCGCCGTCGTCCCCATTGATGGTGGTCTGTTGCGCTCGACCGTGTAGCGGTGTGCCTTTTCCCCGCTATAGGGGGGATAAGGAACACCGCTGGGCTCAGAGCCCGCGCAACAACCGCGCCGCCACCCCGCGCAGCGTCCGCTTCCCGTAAGCGTGGCTGGGGCTGAACTCGGTGAAGATCGCCAGCGCGACCCGCTTGCGCCCCCGCTTCAGCAGCGCCACCTGGTGGTCCACCCGCCCGCTGCCGCTCCCCCAGCCGCCCTTGAGGAAGAGCTTCCAGCCGCGCGGCACCACCCGCCCGACGCCCCAGCGCTGCAGGCGCACCACGTGCGAGAGCAGGTACCGCGCGTAGGCCCGGTGCCGCTGCGGGACCCAGCGCTGCAGGTGGTGCATGAACCGCGCCTGGTCCCGCGGGCTGGTCCGGCTCAGCCCCCACCAGGACCGGTAGCGGAAGTCCCGCATGCCGGCGACGCGGGCCAGACGGCGGATCCGCCGCGGCCCGACCATGTCCCGCACCCTCGTCGCCGCGACGCTGTCCGACCAGCGGATCATCGGCGCCAGCAGCCGCCGGTCGCTCCGCCGCAGCGGGTGCTCGCCGCGCTTGCGCAGCAGCGCCGCCAGCAGCATCAGCTTGAAGACGCTCGCCGCCGGAGCCGTGTCCCGCACCCGGTAGCCGCGGAAACGACCGCGCTGGTCGATCACCGCGAAGGCGACCTCCCCCGCCCGCCGCTGCGCGTACGCCCTCGCCAGGGAGATGTGCGGATGCCAGCGATGATGGCGCTGCGGCCGGGGAGCCTGCCCCGTGGCGGTCGCCCCGAGCCAGCTGGCTGACAGCAGCACCGCCGCCAGCGCCGCCGTCGCGAGGAGGGCCCGCCTAGAAGTTGACGACCCAGCCATCGGGGCCACCGGCGAGGACCTCCTTGCCGGCCAGCTCGTCGAGGCGCTCGCCCACTCCCTCCAGCTCGGGCAGAGCGGCGTGCACCCGCGCCGAGGTCGGCCGGCCCTCCTCGCCCCTTCCGAGGTCGAGCAGCGCCATCACGATCGCCAGCTCATCCGTGCTCAGCCTCGTCGCCCGCTCGATGATCCGGTATCCGAGGTCGACCGAGAGGGCGACGCCACCGGCAACCGGGTCGCCGCCGGCGACCGCGTAGGTGACCGCGACCTTGACCGCGTCCTTCAGGGTCGGCCACGCCTCGGGCTTGGCGCGAACGTGGATCCTGACGCCCGGCAGCAGCAGCGCCGCATCCGCCGCGACGCCCTCCTCATCCGCCTCCGTCCTCACCTCGACGCCCTCCGGCCGCTCCTCCCGAACGAACTCGACGAGCGCCTCGAAGAGGATGTCGCGGTCGGGTCCCAGCCGAGCCGCCTCCTCCGCCGGCAGCTCCGGGAGCAGCTCCCGCAGCCAGCTCTCGGCGTCAACCTCGAATCCAGGCTCGCCGCTTCCGGCCGCCTTCACGCCCGCGGCACCCCCCGCGAATCGAGCGCTCGTTCGGCCGGCGTGCGAGGGAAGAGCAGCAGCCCGACCCCCTGCTCCCGCGCCCTGCCGATCCAGCTCTCCAGCGACAGCGCCTTCTGGGTGGCCGGCTTGAACATGTGACTCCACCGTAGCCGGCTGTCCCTCGGCTCCGGCGAGGGCAGGGGCCTGATCGGGATGTTGTATTCGGGATAGCGCGGCCCCTCCGAAGCGACGAGGCGGGGCACCCAACCCGGCTCGTCGACGGCCGCGGCCGCGGCATCGGGAGCCACCCTCGGCAGCCAGGGCGGGTCCGGTTCGAGCCCACCCGGACCGATCGCCGGCTGCCGCAGCTCGGGCACGTACCGCCCGCCGCCGCCGACGATCAGGTCGTACTCGGCGACGAGCTCGGCGCTGAGCGGACACTCGAGGCGCTCGCGGTTCCAGAGCAGCCAGGCCGCCCGGGCCCACCGCGTCGACCCGGGCCGCAGCGCCTCCTCGCTGCGCCTGCGTTCCTCCTCCCCCGCGCGGTTCAACCCCGCCACCGCCGCCTCCGAGAGCGGCAGCGGCTGCGAACCGAAGGCACGGCGCAGGGAGAGGCAGCGGTGACCGTCGGCCGTCAGCGCCTCGGGCAGGCCGGGCGGCGTCGCCTCGCCGAACCACCAGCGGGGAATCAGCCAGTCGAGCGCGAACAGGTCCGCCTCGAGCTCGGTCATCCGCTGCAGGGAAGGTCCCCTGTCGAGCGAGAACCTCGCCAGCTCGGTCTCCAGGCCAGGGTTGAGGCAGACCCGCTGGTAGACGGCGCCGACCGACTCCAGCAGCTCGAGGTGCCAGGCGAGGTGCCCCAGCTCGTGGAGCAGCGTCCACAGCATCTGCCGCTCCTCGCCGCGAGGGTCCCCGCGGACGACGATGTGGATGTCGGTGCTGCCGACGAGGTCGAGGAGCCGCACCCCGCAGCGGCCGATGCTCCCGCGGGCGCCGCCGAGCTGCTCCAGCTCGGCGACCCGATCCTCGGTCTCGATCACCGGAATCTTCCAGTGCGCCTGCAACAGCTCGCGGATCGCCGCGTAGCTCTCGACCGGCTCGCGGCCGGGCGCAGCCACGTACTCCCGCAGCGCTTGGGGACGCTCGGAGAGCTGCCGCGTCGCCCCCGACTCCGAGGCCCGCTCGAGGTCGGCGCGCAGCTTCTCGACCACCGCCTCCCGCGACTGCCCGGGTTCGCTCACCCTTCCCGCTCCCCGAAGCCGCCGCACTCCCCGCACTTCCAGCCGCCCGCGACCAGGCTCGCGTTCACCGACTCCAGCGAGACCTCGATGCAGAAGTTCTCGCCGCAGCCAGCGCAGGGAATCCAGTGCTCGTAGTCCCCGAACACCTCTTCCCCGAGCTGGCGGATCAGCAGCGCGAAGATGTACTGCCCTTCCGACCCGAAGGGATCGACCTCGTGCTCTTCGAGCGTCGCCGCAACCTCGAAGAACGCCGCCTGGGGACCGGAGAACCCTTCGAAGACGAAGCCCGCCGCCAGCGCTTCGCAGAGCTCGTCGGCGAAGCACCCGTAGCGGAGCGCGACCGGCTTCTTCGCCATCCAGGCGGCGACGTCGAGGAGATCGGCATGGGGCGGAAGGCGCGGCTCGTAGCCGACGTCCAGCTCCGGCTGCCGCGGCTCCGCGATCGCTCCATCCGGGATGCGGGGAGGCTCGAGGGGCCGCGGGATCGCGTGCTCGCGGGAGTCCCCCAACCGCCGCAGGTAGTGGAGCTGGGCGAGGACGCGCGGGTCGTCGCTGCCGCGAATCTCGTCGAGGCGGTCGAGGTAGAGCCGAGCGAGGCGCTCGTAGAGCTCGCAGGCCCCCTCGACGAAGCCCGGATCGAGCGGGGGATAGGAATGGAAGTAGAGGATCGCCTCCAGCAGCCCGAATGTCTTCAGGTCCCGCTCGAACTGCGCCGCCCAGGCCGGAGCGCCGCCGGCCGCGGGAATCCTCGCGGTGATCTCCTCCTCGATCAGGTGGAAGAGGGGCCGCCGGGCGACCACCTCGAGCGCATGTATGCGGGCCTCGTAGAGCTTGTAGGGGCAGCCGACCCGGGTCAGCCGCCTGTCGAGGGACTCGTAGCTCTGGTGGTCCCCGTCCAAGGGCTGCGCTCAGTCCTGAGCCTGGGCCTCACGCATCGCCGGGTAGATGATCACGTCCCTCAGCGTCTTCGCCCCGATCATGATCATCAGCAGCCGGTCGATCCCCAGCCCGCAGCCGCTCGCCGGGGGCATCCCGTATTCCAGCGCCCGCACGAACTCCTCGTCGTGGGGATGCGGGTCGGCCTCCGCCCCCGCCTCCTGCCGTTCGCGCTGCTTGATGAAGCGCTCGCGCTGCTCGACCGGGTCGTTGAGGTCGGTGCCGCCGCCGACGATCTCCATCCCGGCGACGATCCCGTCGAAGGCCTCGCAGATCCGCGGGCTCTCCGGGTGCACCTTGACCAGCGGCCAGATGTCGATCGGCAGGTCGATGATGTAGGTGGGCTGGGTCAGCTTCGGCTCGACGATCTTGCCCTGCAGCGTGTCGACCACCCCGGCCCAGTCGTCGTTCTCGTCGACCGCGTCCCCGGCCGCCTCGGCCAGCTCGTCGCGGCTCGCCTCGTAGATGTCGAGCCCGGTCTCGCGCAGCAGCTCGTCGCGCAGCCGCACCCGCGGCCAGGGCGCGGCGAAGTCGATCTCGACCCCGTCGCGCTCCACCTTCGTCGTCCCCATCACCTTCTCGACGACGCTCGCGACCAATACCTCGATGAACTCCATGACGCCGTTGTAGTCGGCGCCGCCGACGAACATCTCCAGCATCGTGAACTCGGGGTTGTGCTGGGGCGACATCCCCTCGTTGCGGAAGAACTTGCCGAACTCGTAGACGTCCTCGAAGCCGCCGACGATCGCCCGCTTCAGGTACAGCTCGGTCGCCGTCCGCAGGAACAGCTCGCGGTCGAGCGCGTTGTGGTGGGTGACGAAGGGCCGCGCCGCGGCGCCGCCGGTCAGCCGCTGCAGCACCGGCGTTTCCAGCTCGACCCAGCCGCGCTCGTGCATGTGGGTGCGGATCGCGAACAGGAGGTCGTCGCGCTTCTTGAAGACCTCCCGCGAATCGGCATTGGCCATCAGGTCGAGTTCGCGCTGGCGGTAGCGCGTGTCGGGGTCGGAGATGCCGTGGAAGAGGTCCGGCGGGTCCTTCAGCGCCTTCGCCAGCAGCGTGCACTCGCGCACGCCGATCGCCAGCTGCCCGCGCTTGGTCACGTGCAGGGGACCCTCGACCCCGACCAGGTCGCCGATGTCGAGGTCCTCGACCCGCTCGAACGCCTCCTCCCCCAGGACGTCGCGCCGCGCGTAGGCCTGGATCGTGCCGGTGATGTCGCGGACGTCGAGAAAGGCGGTCTTGCCGTGGCCGCGCTTGCCGGTGACCCGGCCCATCACCCGGTAGCTGAACTCCTCGTGCTCACCCTCGCCCAGCTCGACCGGGTCGTGCGCGGTCTCGATCTCCTCGACGTGGGTGCGGTTCGGGAACGAGCGCGGGTAGGGATCGACGCCCTCCGCGCGCAGGCGTTCGACCTTGGCCCGGCGCTGCTGCTCGGTCGAGACCGCGCCCTCAGGGCGCGTAGCCGACGGTGACTCGGTCATCCCCTTCATAGTCCTGAAGGGTAGTCGCGTCGCGCAGCAGCTCGCGCATCGCCGGGCCGTGATGGGTGTCGTGCTCCATCGCCAGCTTCCAGCCCGAGGGCGTTTCGGCGACGACGCCGCGGATCACGCCGAGGCCGTCCTCGCCGCAGTCGCCGGTGACCGCCAGGCGCGGCTCCTTCTGGATCTCCGGCGAGCGCTCGAAGATCGTCTCGTCGGTGACGTAGGGCATGTTGGCGATCACCAGGTCGACGTCTTCGGCTTCGACCGACTCCGGCAGGCCCTTGCCGACGGTGACCTCGAGCTCGAGCCCGAGCCGCTCGGCGTTCTCGCGGGCGGCTTCGACCGCGTCCGGCGAGAGGTCCGAGGCGGTGACCCGCAGGTCGGGACGCTCCGACATCAGCGCCAGCGCGATCGCTCCGGAGCCGGTGCCGATCTCGTGCACCCGCGCGCCCTCGGGCAGCTGCGTCCCCACCTCGACCAGCAGCTCGGTCTCCCGGCGCGGCCAGAGCACGCGCTCGTCGACATAGATCTCGAGGTCGCGGAAGGGGGCGCGGCCGAGGATGTAGGCCAAGGGCTCGCGCTCGACCCGGCGCTGGACGTTGCGCTCGATCTTCACCGCCGCCTCGGCGTCGACCTCGCCGGCGCTCTCCACGGTCAGCTCGCTGGGCGCGACGCCGAGCGCGTCGGCAACGAGGATTTCGGCCTCGGTGCGGGCGTCCTCGACCCCGGCGGCGGCGATGCGCTCCGCCGCGTCGTCGAGGATCGCCCCGACGGTGCGAGCCGAAGGCCCCTCGCTCTGAACGTCGATTGCCGCCATTACCGCCATTTCCTCCCGTAGAAACGCTCCAAAGAGTTTGCGCAAGATACCAGTGATGCGAGGCCCAGTGAGCCCTAGGCTTGGGCGCGAGCCACTCCCTTCGCCGCCGGCCGCCCGATGCCTCCGTGGCGGCGGCTGACGATGGCGATCCAGACCGCTCCCGCGACGATCATCGCCAGGCTCTCGAGCTGCGCCGTGGTCTGCCCCACGGCGGCGGCCTCGTTGCGGCGGAGGAACTCGACGAGGAAGCGCTCGGTCCCCGCGTAGAGGAGGTAGGTGGCGAAGAGGATCCCCGGCCGCACCCGGTCGCGCAGCTGCCAGAGCAGCCAGGCGCCGAGGCCCATCGCCAGCGTCTCGTAGATCGGCGTCGGGTGGACGGTCTGGTCGGTCGGCACGGTCCCGTCGGGGTAGGACATCGCCCAGGGACCGTCCCAGGCCTTGCCGTAGTCGCCGTCGCCGGAGAGCTGGCAGCCGCAGCGGCCGATCGCGTAGCCGAGCGCCAGCGCCGGCGCCGCCAGGTCGAGCAGGGCGAGGCCGAGGAAGCCGCGGTACCAGGCCCAGAGAAGGACGGCGATCGCGCCGCCGATCGCGCCGCCGTACCAGACCAGGCCCGAGCCGCTGAAGAGGTTGCCGAGGAAATCGTCCTTAACCTCGCTGTAGTTCTGGACGATGAAGTAGGCGCGGGAGCCGACGACGCCGCCGACCAGCGCCGAGAAGCCCATCTCGTAGGCCCAATCCGGCGGCTTGCCGATCTCCTCCAGGCGCTTCCAGATCAGCGCCCCCGCGGCGAGGAAGGCGAGCGCGAACATCAGCCCGAAGGTCTGCAGCGTCAGCGGGCCGAGGTGGATCTCGGGGTACATCGCCCTACTGGTCCGCGAGCAGCAGCTCGAGCAGCGCCTTCTGCGCGTGCAGCCGGTTCTCGGCCTGGTCCCAGACGGCCGAGCGCTCGCCGTAGAGGACCTCGGCGGTGATCTCCTCGCCCGGGTGGGCGGGCAGGCAGTGGAGGACGACCGCCCGCTCCTTGGCGGCGGCGAGCAGGTCGCCGTCGAGCTGGAAGGGCGCCAGGTCGGCGCGGCGGCGGCGCCCCTCCTCCTCGTCGCCCATGCTGACCCAGACATCGGTGTAGAGCGCGTCGGCGCCGGCCGCGGCGGCGCGCGGGTCGGCGGTCAGCCGCACCCCGTGGCCCTCCTCGAGCTGGTAGCCCTCCGGCGCGGCGACGACCACTTCGACCCCGGCCAGCTCGCCGAGGATCGCCAGCGAGCGGGCGACGTTGTTGCCGTCGCCGACGTAGGCGAGGCGCAGCCCCTGCAGGTCGCCGAAGCGCTCCCGCATCGTCAGCAGGTCGGCGAGCGCCTGGCAGGGGTGGTGCAGCGGGGTGAGGCCGTTGACCACCGGCACCTCGACCGCCTCGGCCAGCTCCGCGACGACCTCGTGGGAGCCGGAGCGGATCACGATCGCGTCGACGTAGCGGGAGAGGACGCGGCCGGTGTCGCCGACCGACTCGCCGCGCGAGAGCTGCAATTCGTCGCCGCGGAGCATCACCCCGTGGGCGCCGAGCTCGGCGACGCCGACGTCAAACGAGATCCGCGTCCGGGTCGAGGGCTTCTCGAAGACCAGCGCGACGCTGCGGCCGGCGAGCGAGTCGCGGCCGACGCCCTCGCGGCGCCCCGCCTTCAGCTCGGCCGCGCGGTCGAGAAGCTTGCCGAGCTCGAACGCCCCGAGCTCTTCGCCGGTGAGGAAATTCATCAAGAGTGCGCTCCGCTTCGCTTCGCGATCAACAAGCTTGCGGATACTACGCCGCATGGAGCTGACGGTCCTGAGCTGGAACCTCTTTCACGGGCGCGACTTCCCGCCCGACCCGGCGCTGCGCACCTGGCCCTCGCGGATACTGCGCCTCGAACGGCGGAACGCGACCCACGTCCAGGTCAACCGCGACCTGAGCGAGGAGTTCGCGACGGTGCTCTCGCGGGCCGAGTGGGACGCCGCTCTGCTGCAGGAGTGCCCGCCGCGCTTCGCCGAGCCCTTGGCGCGGGCCTGCGGTGCCGAGTGGCACCGGACGCTGACCTCGCGCAACTCCTTCGGCGCCCTGCGCGGGCTGCTGGCGCGGCGGAACCCGGACCTGATGGCCTCCGGCGAGGGCGGCTCGAACCTGATCCTCGTGCGGGTGCCCGGCAGGCTCGGCGGGATCGCCGAGCGGCGGGAGACGGCGATCCACGAGGGCGAGCCGGAGCGCCGGGCGATGGGGTTCGTCCGCACCGCCTCCGGCGTCTGCGTCGCCAACCTGCACGCGACCAACGACTGGCCGAAGCTGGCGGCCGAGGACGTCGAGAAGGCGGCGCGGGCGGCGCTCGAGTGGGCGGCCGGCGCGCCGCTCGTCTTCGGCGGCGACCTCAACCTCCGCCCAGGCATGAACCCGCGGGTCTTCGAGCGCCTGCGCGATGAGCTCGGCCTGGCCCCGCCGACCGCGCCGGACGCGATCGACCACATCCTCTGCCGCGGCCTCGAGGTGCTGGAGCCGCCGACCCGCTGGCCCCCGGAACAGCGGGAGCTGCCGCTCGAGGGACGGGCGCTGCGGCTCTCCGACCATGCACCCGTACAGGCAAGGTTCCTTGCCGCCGAGCCACAGCTCCCGCGGAATTGAGATAGTCGAGTCCCAGCAGCGGGACAACCGACAACGGAGGCCAACCTAGATGGCGGACAAAAAAGCCAGCTCGAAAAAATCGAAAGCGTCGAAAGCGAAAAAATCGACGAAATCGAAAGTCAAAGCGAAAGCGAAAAAAGCCGCGCCGAAAGCTTCGAAAGGCACCAAAAAAAGCACGTCGGCTTCGAAAAAACGCTCCGCCAAACGAGGTGCGAAAGGCACCTCCAACAAATCTTCGAAACGCAAAGCCTCCAGCAAACCGACGAGCGGGCTCGACAAGAGCGTCGCCCAGTTCCGCGAGAGCCTCGAGCAGAGCGTGACCCTGAGCCGCGACCGCATCCAGGACGTCGTCGACGACGCGGTGAAACGGGGCCGGATGACCCGTAGCGACGCCGAGAAACTGCTCGGCGAACTGGTGAAAAGAGGCAGGAAACAGCGCGACGCGCTGATCAAGGAACTCGAGCGGCTGGTCAAGCAGGCTCGTAAAGCCCTGCCATAGGTGGAGGCGGCCCCCGGCACCACGACGAAGGGACGCGCTCCGCGCCGAGGCGAGCTGCTCGACCTGGAGATCGACTCGCTCGCCTTCGGCGGGCGGGGTGTCGCCCGCGCCGGGGGCTTCGTCGTCTTCGTCGCCGGGGCGCTGCCGGGGGACCGGGTCCGCGCCGAGGTGACGAAGGCGAAGAAGCGCTTCGCCGAGGCGCGGACCGTCGAGCTGGTCAGCGCCGCGGCCGACCGCCTGCCCGACCGCTGCGTCCACGGCGGCGAGCCCTGCCCGGGAGCGCCCTGGCAGGGCCTTCCCTACGAGCGCCAGCTCGCCTGCAAGCAGGAGCAGGTCGCCGAGGCACTGGCCCGGATCGGCGGCCTCGAGGGGTACGAGCTGGAGGAGATCGTGCCGGCGGTGGAGCAGTGGCGCTACCGCAACAAGCTCGAATACTCCTTCGGCGAAACCGATGACGAGCTGGCGCTCGGCTTCCACGCCCGCGGGCGCTGGGACCTGATCGTCGACGTCGACGACTGCCACCTCGGGAGCGAGGCGGGGAACGCGGCGCGAAACGCGGTCCGCGAGTGGGGGCGGGCGGAGGCGATCCCGGCTTACGACCGCCGCGCCGGGCGCGGCGTGCTCCGCAACCTGGCGGTGCGCGAGGGGCGCCGCAGCGGTCAGGTCCAGACGCGGCTGGTGACGGTGAAGGCGCGCTTTCCGCGACCACCGGTCGACCTCCACACGATCGTCGAGGGCAACGCCGGCGGCAGCGACGGGCCGACCGGGGTGCTCGGCTCCGAGCGGCTGCGGGAGGAGCTCTGCGGCCTGCTGCTGGAGATGTCCCACGGCGCCTTCTTCCAGACCAACACCGAGATGGCCGAGCGCCTCTACGCGATCGCCGCCGAGTACGCCGGCCTGAGCGGGCGCGAGCGGGTCTTCGACCTCTTCTGCGGGATCGGCACGATCGGGCTGACGATGGCCCGGGGCGCGGGCGAGGTCTGGGGGCTGGAGATCGTCCCCGAGGCGATCGAAGACGCCGAGCGCAACGCCCGCCGCAACGAGATCGAGAACGCCCACTTCATGGCGGCGAACGCGCGCACCGGGGTGCGGCCGCTGGTCGAGAAGGCCGGCAGGCCCGACGTCGTCGTCGTCGACCCGCCCCGCGCCGGGCTCTCGCAGAAGATCGTCCGCCGCATACTCGAGTGCGAGGCGCGGAAGATCGTCTACGTCTCCTGCAACCCGACCACGCTCGCCCCCAACGCCGCCCAGCTCAGCGAGGCCGGCTATAGATTGGCGCGCGTGAGGCCGGTCGACATGTTCCCCCAGACCCCGCACATCGAGTGCGTGGCGCTTTTCGAGCGCGACGTCAAACGCGTAGCCGCTCCCGGACGCGAAGCCGAGGAGGCGGTGAGCGATGGCGAGTAGAGCGTTTGGAGTCGCGGCGGGGCTGGACCCGGAGGTGGCGCGGCCGCTGGCCGCTCGCTGCGCCGAGCTCGACTACGGCTCGATCTGGTCGAACGATCACCCGGGCGCGAAAGGCCTGGCGACGCTGGCCGAGTTCGCCGCCGCAGCACCGGAGATCGAGCTCGGCGTCGCCGTAATCGCCCTCGACCGCACCCCGCCCGAACAGATCGCCGCCGACATCGAGGAGCTGGGCATCAACCGCTCCAAGCTCTGGCTCGGCGTCGGCGCCGGCTTCACGAAGAAGCCGCTGACGAAGATGCGCGAGGCCCTGCCCGAGCTGCGCGAGGCCCTGCCCGGAGTGAAGCTCGTCCTCGCCGCGATGGGCCCGAAGATGTGCGCCCTGGGCGGCGGCGCCTACGACGGCGTCTTCTTCAACTGGATGACCCCGGGCTTCGCCGCCGGCGCCCGCGAGCAGGTCGAGGCCGGCGCCGCCGAGGCCGGCCGCCCCACGCCCCCCGTCTTCGGCTACGTCCGCACCGCCGTCGGCCCCGACGCCGCCGAGCGCCTGGCCAAGGAGGAGTCCTTCTACCGCGACCTCCACAAGGGCTACCGCGACCACTTCGACCGCCTCGCCGAGCCCGAGGGCACCGTCGGCGTCGCCGCCCCCGACAGCGCCGACGCCCAGCGCCAACTCGCCGCCTACGAAGGCCCCCTCGACACCATCGTCGTCCGGGGCCTGGCCAGCGCCAAGGTCGAAACCATGACCGCCCTAGCCGAGGCAGCGGCACCTCGCGCCTGAGCCTCGCCAGACTCAGCGCGCGCTGAGTTTTGGGGCCCATAGCGCCTCGAATTCAGCGAGGGCTGAGTTTTGCCCCCATAAAGGCGGCCCTCCTCACGTCAGCCAAGTCCACTGGTAGGCCCATCGGCGGATCTACCTCGACAAAGCGAGGCGGGAGGTGAGGACCGTGAACCGTGAACGCGGGGCCGGTGTCTTCTTCGACGTTTCGCCAACCCCGCCTACTACGAGGTCGCCACCCGATTCACCTCGTTGTCCGATCGCACCCTTGGCTTCTTCCGCTTCCACTTCCGGGTGATGCGCCCCATCTCCAGAGCTCGCCTGGCGACCAATCGTCAGAGCTACCGAGCTGAAAGCACCGTTTTCGCACGCGTCGAGAACTACGGCACGGTCGCGGTCGGCTACGGAGTGCCCTACTCGATCGAGCACCTGGAGGGCGAGTCATGGGTTGAAGCGCCGGAGAGCCCGAAAGGCCCTTGGATCCTCCCCCTCCTCCTCAATCCCCCCGGCTTCAGCGGCAGGTGCAACGGATTCTTGGTGCCTCCGGAGATGGCCGCCGGCAACTATCGGGTTGTCAAGGAGGTCATGTTTGGCCTGTTGCGTCCCGCGGTGCGGAAGACGCTGACCGCCGAATTCCAGGTCATCCCGTAGGCCCCGCCAGCTAGTACGGCGGCAGGTCGTCGTACCAGTCGCCTAGCTGCTTGAAGGCGCGCCAGAAGCGTTGCTTCGCGCCCTCTTCGTCCAGGGAGGCGTCGATGTCGGGGACATAGAGGGCGTCGATGGTGGGGGTGAAGGGCTGGATCTCGCCCTCGCGCTGCTCGATCGGGCGGGAGAGGGGGATGGAGAGGCCGTTGAGGATGCGGAGGGCGGGCTCGCCCATGACGACGACGATCTTCGGCTGGACGATCGCCAGCTCCTCGACCAGGCGGCCGACGCACTCGCCGGCGGCGAGGTCGGGCTCGGGGATCGGGCATTTGGCGCAGAGCGTTCCGTAGACGACGAGCGGATCGATCCCGAGCCGTTTGAAGCTTTTCATCAGCGCGTTGCCGGAGCGGCCGTAGAAGGCGACGCCCTCCTCGATCTCCGAGGCCAGCGGCGCCTGCTTGAGCATGAAGATGTCGGCCTGCGGGTGGCCGGAGCCGAGCACCGGCATCAGCTTGCCGCGCGGGCAGTGCGGGCACTCCTGGACCTCCCGGCTCATCTGGTTGAGCTCGCGGATCGCCCGTTCCAGGTACTTCTCTCGGATCTCGTCGTCGATGCTGCGCATCGGGGCGTTCTTTGACGGGACGGGCGCGGCTCCTTTGCGGCGGTCCGTCTGCATCAGGACTTGCTCGCCCGCCGCCCCTCGCGGCGGCGCCGCGGACGCCCGCCGCGAACCGGCTTCGCGTCCGGAACCCGTCGTTTCGGCGCCTTCGGCCGGCCCGTCGTCTGCAGGAACTTCAGCGTCTGCACGTAGACGAGATTCCTGTGCTTGCGGGTGATGTCGGCGTCCCGCATCGCCTCGAGGAACTCGGCCGGCCCGTCGAAGTCGTGGATCCGCTGCCGCACGCTGCCGAGACCCTGGGCGACGTGGCTGTCCGAGCCGGCCGCCGGCACGATCCGGTACTTGCTGGCGAACCGCACCGCCTCTTCGTTGAACGCGGTCAGCGCCACCCGCGGGTTGAAGACCTCGAGCAGATCGATCTCCTCGACGATCTCGAGCAGGTGCTCGTAGTCGGGCACCGAGTGGAAGCGGTCGAAGGGGTGGGGGACGTAGACGAGGCCGCCCTGGGCGCGGATCTCGGCGATCGTCTCCGCCATGGTGAGTCCCTTCGGGATCTTCTCCTCGAGGAAGAGGCCGATAACCTCGCCCTGCTCGGCGGTCTTCACCTCCTCGGCGACGATCACCTTGATGTCACCGAGCTCTTCGGCGAGCCTGCGTGCCTCGATCGCGCCGGAGACCTCGTTGTGGTCGGTGATCGCGATCGCCCCCAGGCCCCGGTCCCGGGCGGTGTTGAGGAGGACGTCGACCGGCGTCGCGCAGTCGCCTGAGTGGTCGGTGTGCATGTGCAGGTCGACCTCGATCAGCGGCCGTCGCGAGATCCGCTCACGAACCTTCGGGTCACCCGTCGGGTCGTGCCGGCGCACCAGCAGGCGGCGGTAGATCGCTTCCAGCTCGTCGGCGATTCGCCCCCAGTCGGGCTCTCCTCCCGCTCCATCGAACGCCGCCGCGTCGCCGACCAGCTCGTAGCTCGCCGGGAAGAAGCGCTCGAGCAGGCCGGCCGTCTCCGGCCGCGTCACCGTCCGCGCGTCGATCCGGCCGAAGAAGATCTCCACGAATGGCCGCGCCACCTGGGTCGAGAGCACCCGCTCCTGCGGCGCGTGGAAGGTGGCGACGTTGAGCGAGAAGGAGTGCCGCAGCGCCGCCGAGGGCGCGCTCGGCGCGAAGGGATCGTGGACATGGACGATGTCGAGCGGCCGCGATTTCAGCAGCCGTTTGACCGGGTCGCCGGTGGAGACCCGCAGCACCTCGTGCCCACGCCGCTCGAACTCCTCGGAGACTGCGGTGGCGAATTGAGCCGCTGGGTTTGCCCCGTTGCGGCGGACGGGGAAGACCTGGGCGATCGAGAGCGGTTCGGAGGCCACGGGATCAGGATAAGAGGCCAGAAATACGCGAGTCCGCGAGAACCCGTCTACAACCCGGGTTCTCGCGGACTCAACGAAATCTCGGTGCTAGGCGGAGGCCGTGCTGGGCGACTCGGCCGGCGCCCCCGGCAGCGACCCGCCGCGCGCGTTGGCGACGATGAACTGCTCGGTCTGCTCGCGCGCTTCGTCGTCGGGCCGCTGGGTGTGCGGGCTCTTCATCAGGTAGCTGGAGGGCCCGTCGAGCTGGCCGGCGATGCCGTTGTTGAGCGCCAGCTTGATCAGCCGCACCGCGTCGATGACGACGCCGGCCGAGTTCGGCGAGTCCCAGACCTCGAGCTTCAGCTCGGCGGTCAGCGGCACGTCGCCGAAGGCTTTGCCCTCGAGCCGGATGTGGGCCCACTTGCGGTCGGTCAGCCAGGCGACGTAGTCCGACGGGCCGACATGGACGTCCTCGGGCGGAAGCTCGTGCCCCATGATCGAGGTGACGGCGTTGGTCTTCGAGACCTTCTTCGAGTCCAGCCGCTCGCGCTCGAGCATGTTGTAGAAGTCCATGTTGCCGCCGACGTTGAGCTGGCTGGTCCGCTCCAGCCGCACGCCGCGGTCGTGGAAGAGGCGCGCCAGCGCCCGGTGGACGATCGTCGCCCCGACCTGGCTCTTGATGTCGTCGCCGATGATCGGCAGCCCGGCCTCTTCGAAGCGCTTGTCCCAGTAGTCCTCGCGGGCGATGAAAACCGGCAGGCAGTTGACGAAGCCGACGCCGGCGGTCAGCGCCTGCTCGACGTACCACTTGGTCGCCTCCTCGGAGCCGACCGGCAAGTAGCAGACCAGGACGTCCGCCTTGGTCTCCTTGAGGATCCCGACCACGTCCGCGGTTTCGCCCGGGGCTTTGGTGATCTTCTCTTTCAGGTACTTGCCGAGGCCGTCGTGGGTCATGCCGCGATGCACCTCGACGCCGAGCTTCGGCACGTCCGCGAACTTGATCGTGTCGTTCTGGCCCGACCAGATCGCCTCGGAGAGATCTTTGCCGACCTTCTCGGAGTCGATGTCGAAGGCGGCGACGAACTCGACGTCGCGCACGTGGTAGCCGCCGAGGTCGACGTGCATCAGACCCGGCACTTCGTCGCCCGGGTCGGCGTCCTTGTAGTACTGGACGCCCTGGATGAAGCTGTTGGCGCAGTTGCCGACGCCGACGATCGCGACGCGGACCTTCTCGTCCGTGCGGCCGGCGCCGTTGGCGTGGCCGTTTGCTCCGTTCTCACTCATGAAATTCGAAGTCCTCCTGGATTGCGCTGGGTGGCTGAACACACCCGGCGGCTTCGCTGGTTACACGTCCCCAGCGCCGCCACCGTCGTCCTTGACGCCGGAGACCTCGCCGGATAGCTCGTTTCGCACATGCCATACCCGCTGGAAAGTCGTGAATATCGTCAAGGCGGCGATCACGTAGACCGCCGGGGCCAGCAGTTCGAAATCGCCGATGCCAGCGCCCTTGGCGAAGATCAGGCCGACCGAAAGTATCACCACCCGGACGGGCCGAGTGGCCAAGCCCACCTTGCATTCGACCCCCAGCGCCTCGGCGCGGGCGCGGGTGTAGGAGACCATCAGCGAGAAGAGCACGGCGACCACGCACATCGCGGCGGCGAAATCTTCGCCCTCGGCGGCGAAGTAGCCGGCGACGGCGGCGAGCACGATCCCCTCCTCGACCCGGTCCAGGGTTGAGTCGAGGAAGGCGCCGAACAGGGTCCCCTTGCCCGACATCCGCGAGTAGCGGCCGTCGAGCGTGTCCATCACCGAGCCGACGACGAAGGCGACGCCGGCGAGGAAGAAGAGGCGCTGGGTGACGAGGCCGGCGGCGATCAGGTTGCCGACCAGCCCGGCCACCGAGATCGCGTTCGGGGTTAGGCGGGACTCGATCAGCCGCTCGCGCGCGTAGGCGCGGAGCTCCTGGCCGTTGCGGGCGCCGGCACGATTGCTGCGCCGGGGCGGCGCGGAAGGTCCCATCCGATGTGAGGCTATTACGCCTCGGCCTCTCGAGGGGCGGGAGTGCGGAAGGACCAGGCTTGGGGCCGGGCCCGGGCAAGCTGCCAGGCGATGCCGGCGGCGGCCAGCGCCACCAGCCAGCCGAGCGCTGCGTCGATCCAATAGTGGTTGGCGGTGACGATCGTCACCCAGGAGACCAGCAGCGGCCAGAAGGCCCACCAGGCCTTCGACCACCAGTGGCGGCAGACCATCACCCCCGAGGCCCCGATCATCATCGCGAAGGCGCAGTGCATGCTCGGCACCGCCGCGTAGGGGTTGATGAAGATCTTCGCGATCGTCGAGTCGTGGCCGACCTCGGCGAAGGCGCTGAGGGTGTCGACGAAGCCGTACTCGGGGAACATGCGCGGCGGCGCGGTGGGGAAAAGGGTGTAGCCGATCAGCGCCAGCCCCATCGAGGCGACGAACATGTTGCGCACGAAGTAGTAGGACTGGTTGCGGAAGAGGTAGAGCCAGACGAGGAAGCCGAGCGCGATCGAGAACTGGGCGTTGAGGTAGAGCTGGTTGGCGACGTCGATGACGCCCTGGGCGGGCAGGAAGAATGCCTGCAGGCCGGGCTCGAAGAAGGTCCCGGTCGCCCGCTCGAAGTCGATCACCTGCTGCCCGTGGGTGATCGCGATCGCTCTGTGCCCGTCGGCGATCCCGCGCACGAAGGTGTAGGCGAGATCGACGGAGACGAGCACGACGATCTGGCGACCGAGGTCGCCCCAGCCCTTGGGCAGGCGGGCGGATATGGCGGCAAACGCACGCGACACGAACAACCGATTGTAACCCTGGATCAACGACTCAATAGGGTGCCGGCCGTGAGCTGGAAGCGGCCGGAGAGGCGGCGGGTGCGGGCGATTCGGGACCGGCTGCGGGAGATTTACGGGGTCCCCGGGGAGGAGCCGCATGGGCACCCGATCGCCGAGCTGGTCAAGACCGTCCTCTCCCAGCACACCAACGACCGCAATCGCGACCGGGCGTTCGCGGCGCTGCGCGAGCGGTTCCCCACCTGGGAGGAGGTGCGGGACGCGCCGTTGGAGGAGCTCGAAGACGCGATCCGCCCCGGCGGCCTCGCCAGGCAGAAGGCGCCGCGGATCCAGGCGATCCTCGAGCAGCTGGGCGACCCGCCCGACCTCGACTGGACCGAGACCGCCCCGCGCGAGGAGTCGCTCGAGTTCCTCCTCTCCCTCCCCGGCGTCGGCCGCAAAACCGCCGCCTGCGTTCTCATCTTCACCTGGGGGATCCCGGAGATCCCGGTCGACGTCCACGTCCACCGCGTCGGCGGCCGGCTCGGCCTCTTCCCCGCAAGGGCCTCCTTCGAGAAGGCCCACGACGAGATGCTGGCGATCGTCCCGCCCGCGGACGCGCACGAGCTGCACGTCAATCTGATCCGGCACGGCCGCGCCATCTGCCGGCCGAAACCGCGCTGCGGCGAGTGCGCGCTGCGGCGGATGTGCCCCTGGTACCGGGAGCATCGAGCAACCCTGCCGGGCCGACCGCGCAGCGGCGACCGGCAGTAGTATGCGCGCCGCCCAATGAGCAAGCGCACCTTCATCTGGTTCGGGGTCCTCGTCCTCGTGCTCGCCGTGGCCATCCCCTTCGCCGCCTTCCGCGCCAAGGGCGACGGCGAGACCGGTGAGGACCAGGTCCCGGCGAGCCTCGAGGACGGCCAGTCCCTGTTCGTCACCAACTGCGGCACCTGCCACACGCTCTACAGCGCCGGCACCGACGGCAACTACGCCCCCGACCTCGACGAACTGCTCGCCCCCAACGGCTCCCCCGAAGGCGACCCGAAAACGGTCGAAAGCACGATCAAGTCGACCGAAGGCCGCGTCCTCAACGCGATCGAAAACGGCGTCGACAGCTCAACCACGCCGGGGCGGATGCCGGGCGGCATCCTCAACGAACAGCAGGCGCGGGAAGTCTCCGAATTCGTCGCCCGCACCGCCGGCGAGGGCTGAGCAAGGAGGGACGGGCCGCTCGCCCGCCCCTCGCATCCTGATCAGCCCTACCGAAGCAGCCAGAGGGAGCTGAAGAGCCCCGCGTGGTCGGAGTCCCAGAAGCCGTTGACCGGCTGGCGCCCGGTCACCGAGGAGGCGATCAGCTTCACCTTCTTCGGATCGCGGGTCATCACGTGGTCGACCTGGTGGTCGAAGTCGGCGACGCTGCCGCCGGCGCCGACCGCCAGCAGGCTCAACTTCAGGCAGCAGCTCAGCGGTTTGCTCGTGCTGCGCTCGCGCATCCCGGCTTTGACCAGGGCCTGGTAGGCCTGACGGTCACCGTCCTGGACCGTGTCGTCGTCGGAGTTGAGGTCGCCGAGCAGGATCACCGGCAGGCTGGTCGTCGCCGGCCCGCCTTTGGCGACCAGCTCGCCCGCCTGCAATGCGCGGATGCTCGGCACCTGGGTGGAGTCGTCGAACGCCTCCAGGTGGGTGTTGACGAAGCGGAACCTGCCGCTGCCGCGGACCTTGGCGTCGATCGCGGTCCAGCCGCGGGCCACTCTCACTTCGACCCCGGAGACCGTCACCACCAGCTGGTTCTGGAAGTTGCCTTTCCGTGGGTTGGCGGTGACGACGCCGGCGCCGAGCCGGACCAGGATCACGTCGCGCATGGTCAAGCGTCCGTTGATCTCGGCGTCTTTGATCAGGCCGTTGGGGCCGTCGTTCGGAACCCCGTTCTCGTCGGCCGGGGCCTCGAAGTCGAACTCCTGCTGGACGACGGCGGCGCGGTAGAGCTTCTTGCCCTTGTTCAGCCGGTCGAGCAGTTCCTTCAGGTAGTCGTAGCGGACCGCCGTCGCGGTCGGGCCGCCGCTGCCGAGGAGCGGTTCCAGGCTCGGCGGGCCGGTCCGCCACAGCGCCACCTCCTGCAGGCCGACGAGGTCGGGCTTCTTCTTCAGGATCTCCTTGGCCAGCCCTTTCGCCCGCAGGGGGAAGTCGTTGGCGGTGACGTCGCGCAGGATCTGCCCGTTCGCCGCGACGAACTCTTTCGTCGATTTGGCGGCGATCGCCGGCGTCAGGTCGGCGCCCAGGTAGAGGTTGCGGGTCATCACGTTGACCTGATGCCCCGGGCCGAACTTGGCGCCGGCGCTGCCGGCGAACAGGGCCAGGATCAGAGGGACGGTGAGTGCCAGTAGAGCCAAGCGGCGGACGCTTTTCGCAATGCAAGTCAAAGGTCTTCCTCCTCATCGGTTCCGGCCTCCCACAGCCTTCACTATGTGTAACCCACTTCGGGCCGGAACGAATCGGATCGACGGGAATGGCGCCTTGAACTATTCCGAGGATCTGCCATACTCCCACTCAGATTTTTAGAGCTTCAACAACCCAACCCACCTGGAGGTAGGCGAAAAAGTGGCAAAGACGATCGGTATCGACCTCGGCACGACCAACTCGTGCGTGGCGGTGATGGAGGGCGGCGAGCCCACCGTTCTGGAGAACGCCGAGGGCGGGCGCACCACGCCGTCCGTGGTCGCGTTCACCGAGAGCGGCGAGCGCCTCGTCGGCACCGTCGCCAAACGCCAGGCGGTGATGAACCCGGAGAACACGATCTTCTCGATCAAGCGCTTCATGGGCCGCAAGGAGGCCGAAGTCAAAGAGGAGGAGACGATCGTCCCGTACCAGGTCGAGGCCGGCCCCAACGGGGACGTGCGCGTCGACGCGCGCGGCAAGCAGTACAGCCCGCCGGAGATCAGCGCGATGATCCTGCAGAAGCTGAAAGCGGATGCCGAAGCGAAGCTCGGCGACACGGTCGACAGCGCCGTCATCACCGTCCCCGCCTACTTCAACGACGACCAGCGGCAGGCGACCAAGGACGCCGGCAAGATCGCTGGGCTCGAGGTCAAGCGGATCATCAACGAGCCGACCGCCGCCTCGCTCGCCTATGGCCTCGACAAAGAGGACTCCGACCACGCGATCCTCGTCTTCGACCTCGGCGGCGGCACCTTCGACGTCTCGGTGCTGGAAATCGGCGACGGCGTCTTCGAGGTGAAGGCGACCGCCGGCGACAACCACCTCGGCGGCGACAACTGGGACAAAGCGATCGTCGAGTGGCTGGTGGCGGAGTTCAAACGCGACCAGGGCGTCGACCTCTCCCAGGACAAGAACTCGCTGCAGCGCCTCTACGAGGCGGCGGAGAAGGCGAAGATCGAGCTCTCCTCGACCCAGGAGACGCAGATCAACCTGCCCTTCATCACCGCGGTCGAGGGCCAGCCGAAGCACCTCGACCTGAAGCTGTCCCGCTCGAAGCTGAACGAGCTGACCGGCGACCTGCTCGGCCGCGTGGTCGGGCCGGTGAAACGGGCGCTGGCCGACGCCGACACCGCGGTCGACCACGTCGTCCTCGTCGGCGGCATGACCCGGATGCCGGCGGTGCGCGACAAGGTCGAGGAGCTGACCGGGAAGGAGCCGCACCAGGGGGTCAACCCGGACGAGGTCGTCGCCGTCGGCGCCGCGATCCAGGCGGGCGTGCTGGCCGGCGACGTCAAGGACGTGCTGCTGCTGGACGTGACCCCGCTGACGCTGGGGATCGAGACCAAAGGCGGCGTGATGACGAAGCTGATCGAGCGCAACACGACGATCCCGACGAAGAAGTCGGAGGTCTTCTCGACCGCCGACGACAACCAGCCCTCCGTGGAGATCCACGTGCTCCAGGGCGAGCGCGAGATGGCCAGCGGCAACAAGAGCCTGGGCAAATTCCAGCTCACCGGGATCCCCCCGGCGCCGCGCGGCATCCCGCAGATCGAGGTCACCTTCGACATCGACGCCAACGGGATCATCAACGTCGCCGCGCAGGACAAAGGCACCGGCAAAGAGCAGAAGATCGAGATCAAATCCGGCTCCGGCCTCTCCGATGAGGAAATCAACCAGATGGTCTCCGACGCGGAGGCGCACGCCGACGAGGACCGGGTGCAGCGCGAGCTGGCGGAGGCGAGGAACCTCGCCGAGAACGCGGCCTACCAGGCGGAGAAAGCGATCGACGAGGCCGGCGACAAAGTCGACGACGCCAGCAAGGAGGAGGTGCGGGCGGCGGTCAAAGAGGTCCGCGACTCGCTCGAGAGCGGCTCGAAGGAGGAGCTCGATTCGAAGGTCGAGCGGTTGAACACGGCGATGACGAAGGTGTCGGAGCAGATCTACGCGGCGGCTTCGGCGGAGGCTGCGTCGGAGGGAGCGACCGAGAACGGCGCTGCCGCTGACGAGGAGGAGGTTGTCGACGCCGAGGTGGTTGACGAGGACGGGAAATGAGCGCTCCTGAGGACGAGGTTCGGGACGAGGGGGCGCGGCCCGCGGGTGCTGCCGCCGCAGGGGACCCACCCCCTCCTGCAACTGCGCAGGAGGGGGTCCCCCCTACGGCGTCACCCGCGGGAGATGCCGAGCAGATAGACCGGGACTTCGAGGCGCTGCTGGCTGACGCCCATCGGGAGAGGGACGAGTACCTCGAACTGGCCCGCAGGACGAAGGCTGACTTCGAGAACTTTCGGAAGCGGGCTGCCGCGCAGGCGCAGGAAGCTCAGGTCCGAGGGAAAGTCGAAGTCGCCCGGGAAGTGATCGAAGCCGTCGACAATCTCGAGCGGGCATTGGAGGCCGCGGACGGCGAGGGCGAGGGGCTGCGGTCCGGGGTCGAGATGGTGCTCTCGGGGCTGTGCGAGACGCTTTCGCGCAACGGTGTCGAGCCAGTCGACCCGAAGGGAGAGAAGTTCGACCCGAACCGGCACGAGGCGCTTTCCACCCAGCCCGTCGAGGACACCGAGAGCGGCGTCGTCGTCGAGGTTCTGCAGAAGGGCTATGCGCTCGGAGATCAGTTGGTCCGGCCGGCCCGAGTAGTGGTGAGCGCTTAGGAGTCAAGTGGCTGACGAGCTCTACAAGACGCTCGGGGTTTCGAAGAAGGCCTCCGAGGAGGAGATCAAGAAGGCGTACCGGAAGCTCGCCCGGAAGTACCACCCTGACCGCAACCCGGGCGACAAAGAGGCCGAGGAGAGATTCAAGGAGATCTCCGCCGCCTACGACGTCCTCGGCGATCCCGAGAAGCGCAAGGAGTACGACGAGGGCGGCGTCTTCGCCGGCTTCGGCGGCGGCCAGCCCCCGTTTGGCGCCGGCCCCGGCGGCTTCGGCGGCTTCGACTTCGGCGACATCCTCGGCGGCATGTTCAACCGCGGCGGCGGGCGGGCGCAGACGCAGCAGGTCCGCGGCCGCGACCTCGAGACCGAAGTCTCGCTCTCCTTCGACCAGGCGATCAACGGCGCCCAGATCAGCGTCACCGTCCCCAAGTCGAGCCGCTGCTCCACCTGCCACGGCAGCGGCGCCAAGCCCGGCACCGCGCCGACGACCTGCCCGCGCTGCGAAGGGCGCGGCGTCGAGGCGCAGGGCCAGGGCTTCTTCTCGATCAGCCAGCCCTGCCCCCAGTGCGGCGGCTCCGGGCAGGTGATCGAGGACCCCTGCCCGACCTGCGGCGGCTCCGGCCTCACCCAGCAGAGCAAGCGCTACAAGGTCAACGTTCCAGCCGGGGTCAGGGACGGCACCCGCATCCGCCTCGCCGGCAAGGGCGAGGACGGGCCGCGCGGCGGGCCGGCCGGCGACC
>Ga0070672_100000020_pt1 | contig 69277 bp, 69 predicted proteins | sample KBSM13metaG_FD_66151 | JGI IMG/M metagenome (GOLD analysis project Ga0070672, IMG submission 66151) | Miscanthus rhizosphere microbial communities from Kellogg Biological Station, Michigan, USA - KBS M1-3 metaG | ecosystem: Host-associated > Plants > Roots > Rhizosphere > Soil ... | reverse complement strand
AACTCAGTGAAAGATGATATCTATTTTGTGAGCACCGACGAAGAAAATCTGTGGAATACCGGCTGGCTGAGTTCAGACCGTTCTTCGGAATGCTGCCTTGCCCTGTTCCGCGTTACCGAGAACAACCACCAGCTTGTTCGCGGAACGGTGACGGATTGTAAGAACAGTCAGCCTCTTGCCAACGTACTCATTACGGTAACTGACCTGCGCCATCCCGACCGCCTGCTGGGCACTTACCGGGTAGACTCGCTGGGAAGGTATTCGATCGCACTGCACAATTCTGCGCATTTCCGGATACATGCTGCACTTGCGGATTATCAATCCTCGAGTCTCGACTTTAACCTGCCGGAACTCCATCGTGAAGACACGATCGACAATGAAAATATTTGCCTTCGTTCAGATAAAACGCCGCCACCGGAGGTGGAGGAACTGCTGAAAGACCTGACCAGATCGTCCAGGGTAGGAAATTTTGCCTATAAAAAGGCCAATCTGAATGATTCCGCCCACGACAGACTCGATTCGCTGGCGGTACTGATGAAGAGATATCCTGATATGATCATCCAGGTGGAGGGATATACGGATGGTATCGGCGGAGTGAAATATAATCTGCGTCTTGCACGTAAACGTGTGGACGCCTGTATACGCTATCTGGTTAAGCAGGGTATTCAGCCCGAACGGCTGATAGGTAAACCGATGGGCAAATGCTGTCCGATCGCGCCGGATACCATCGACGGGAAAGACAATCCGGAAGGCCGGGAACTTAACCGACGGGTGGAATACAAGGTGCTGAAGTTTTAGTCCGCTGATGCGGTGTCAGCATCCTTTTCAGACTAGCCATTTGCACGAACGCCGGTCTGGAAGGCAGCTGAACGGATCCAGAGTGTCAGCGAGATGATCCAGATAATCGTGAGTGCAGCAGAAAAATTAAAATACTCATTGAGGTAGAGAACGGCACTGGCTACGCAGGTAGTAAAGATCAGGAACAGGATTACAAAGGTAGAGATCGCTTTCATAATGCACGGTTTGGGGTATGTTAGGAAAAAAATTACGGACTGATCGGGGCTGATCATGACATTGGGTACACGTAATTCAGAGGAGTGCATGGACCGGGCAGTAAATAGAATTTGGAGGGGAAATCCGTGGGGAGATTGGATACGTTCAACAGCGTATAATCATCAGCGACAGAACAAAGATTGCACGTGATTTTGGATAATGCAAGTGGGCAGGGCAGGAATTTTTATTTCCCGATTTGGGAGTGCGGAGCTTAACTTTAAGGTTTGGTGTATCCCGCATGATTGACCTTGTCTTTTATTTAGTCATCATTATGGCCCTGATTCAGGGATGGAGAAAAGGGCTGATTATGGGCCTTATTTCCGTGATTTGCGGGATCATCGGTCTCGCCGCTGCGGTGAAACTCTCCGCCGTGGTGGCAACTCACATGAAAAGCGGCCTCCATATCAATGGATGGTGGCTGCCCATCCTTGCCTTTTTACTTGTGTTTATCCTCGTTATACTGATCATCCGCTGGTTTGGCATACTGTTGGAAAAAGTAATAGACCTTGCCCTGCTGGGCTGGCTGAACAAGCTGGGTGGAATATTGTTGTATATCATCTTCTATCTGTCTGTATACAGTGTTATTCTTTTTTATGCCACACGATCGGGGATTATTTCTCAAAAGACCACCCTTAATTCCCGCTTTTATTCTCTTATTGCGCCCTTTGGACCCGGCATCATCCGATTTATCACGGGTTTCATTCCATATGGCCAGGATATGTTCAGGGCACTGGAAGCATTTTTTGATCGGGTAGCAGGAAAGATCCGGTAAAACATCGGGCAGCTTCCTGCGTTAATTAGTGGACGGGTAAGTTCCTGAAAGGGATATGCGACTTGTCGTACATTTGTAATGAAAAGATTGTTAACGGTTTGAAAGACATGATTTTTGCAGTAAAACATTTATTTTAGCGAATATTTTTCAGGATTTATTTTGAGCAGCGCGATGCATTACGAGATCAAACAGGTAGATAAATTCCGGTTCATAGAGGAAGGCGAAGGAGAACCCCTGGTCTTGCTGCACGGTCTGTTCGGAGCCCTCAGCAACTTCCAGGAACTTATAGAGTACTTCCGCAGGCACTACAAAGTGGTTGTGCCCATGCTGCCTTTGTTTGAGCTGGACATTCTCCATACTTCGGTAGGAGGCCTGGAAAAATTCGTTTATAAATTCATCGAAAACCGGAACTACCGGAATGTACACCTGCTTGGCAATTCGCTGGGCGGACACGTAGCCCTGCTGCATGTGCTTAAACATCCGGAAAGAATCAAATCCATCATACTTACCGGAAGCTCCGGCCTGTTCGAGAGTGCTATGGGAGACAGCTATCCGAAGCGCGGCGACTACGACTATATAAAGAAAAAAACAGAATTAACATTTTATGACCCCGCCACGGCAACCAAAGAGCTGGTGGACGAAGTATATGATATTGTCAACAGCCGGATCAAGGCCATAAAGATCATTGCGCTGGCGAAGAGCGCCATCCGGAATAATCTGGGGGAAGAACTCAATCAGATCAAACAACCTGCGTTATTGATATGGGGAGCCAATGATACCATCACACCGGCTTTTGTAGGCCGGGAGTTTCAAAGGCTGATCCCGCATAGTGAACTGCATTTTATTGACAAATGCGGTCACGCGCCGATGATGGAGGTTCCGGCCGAATTCAATGAGATATTACACCAGTTCCTGACCAAATTAAACGAACCTGCAGCAGTGGCATGACAGATAGATCTTATCACTAAATCCCTTGCTGTGTTAAACATTGAAATTTTATCCGCCGACATCCTGCCCCTTCACGGAGAGGACAGCATCCGGTTTGCCAAAGACATGATGATTGACCATCACCTGGTTCATTTACCCGTGGTGGCAGATAATAAACTGTTGGGCATTGTACATGAAGACAGTCTGCTTGACGCCATGTCCGAAGAAGATCCCATTATCAGTGTTCAGTCTTTATTCAGCCAGGCTTCCGTACAGGGCGTCGGACATATTCTCGATACCCTGCATGTATGCAGCGAATTTCAGCTCAGCCTTATTCCCGTGCTGGGCCAGGAATCCGAATACACAGGTTCCATTACGGCGGCTGATCTCCTTCGTCACACGAGCCGCATCATCGGCGCCGGAGACCCGGGAGCCATTATCGTACTGGAAATGGATAAGGTGAACTTTACTTTTTCGGAAATAATCAAACTCGTAGAAACCAATGACGCCCAGGTGACCCAGCTGAATACTTACCTGGATCCTGTTGCTAACGCTTTTTATATTACACTTCGCATTAATAAAATGGAAGTCTCTGACATTATCGCCACCTTCCAGCGTTATGAATACAAAGTCAAATACTATTTCGGCGAAGAACAATACGAAAACGAACTGCGCAGCAACTACAATCACCTGATGAATTATCTGAGCATTTAATTCATACCTATGATATCCATGTAATGAACCCGGAGCCATGCCTATGATCCGAAAACCGGATATACCCCTGTTGCTCTTTTTTTTGATGATCGGATATTTGTCGGTCAGTGCTGGCCCTCAAACCGGCGGCTTCCCGTTCATCCTGCCCATGCCGTCTCAGGCAGGCGCATTTGTTTATCAACAAAATAATCTTCTTCAGGACACCATTCCAAAAGACACCATACCGTTGGAAACAAGGGACAGCAGCGGCATGCTGCCCCGTATGCTGGGTCCCGACACGCTTCCATCCGGCGTGATCGTCATTCCACCCACCCGGGGCGCGCTCTACCGTGTAGGCAGCATCTACCTCAGCGGGAATAAGGTCACCCGGTCCTATATCATCACCCGCGAACTGCCATTCAAACCCGGCGATTCACTGACCCTTGCTCAGCTCGCCGTTTACTTTCGGGAAGGAAAGGAACACCTCGTCAATACCCGGCTTTTTAATGAAGTGACTGTTTCACTCCGTGGATTTCGCGGATACACCATCGACGTCAACATTGAAGTGAAGGAACGCTGGTATATATTTCCGCTTCCCTATATCCGTCCCGTTGACCGCAATTTCACTGCCTGGGCACAGCAGGGATACAGCCTCAGCCGCTTCGACTATGGACTGAAATATTCGCAATATAATTTCACGGGCAGAAATGATAACCTGCGCGTGTGGCTGATAACCGGATATTCCAGGGAAATCGAACTGGCCTACGACAGACCCAATATGGGTAAGAACCTTACGCATGGTTTCGGCGGCAGTTTTCTTATTTCCGGCATGCAGGAGATAGATGCCGTCACTTACAACAACCAACAGATATTCATCAACAGCGACAGCATCAAGAACGCGGGTAAATACCTGCAGACGCAAACCATGGTTTCTTTCCGGTACTACTACCGTCCGGCCATCCGCACCAAACACTTTTTCAGGGTAAGCTTTAACCAGCTGAAAATCGACTCCACGGTCCTCATCTATAATCCGAATTATTTTCTTAATAACCAGCTTTCCCTTGTCTTCCCAGAACTGTTCTACAGCCTCAACTATAACAAGATTGACTATGTGCCCTATCCGACACGCGGATTTCTTTTCGAGACCAGCATTCTTCAGAGAGGTTTCGCTAAAAACAACAATATGACCCAGCTGGTCGCGCGGTCAAATGAGGCTTTTTCCTTCGCGCCGAAGATGTACTTCGTGAGTCAGAATTTTGGTGTGATCCGGATTCCTTTCCGCCAGTCATTCTATAATCAGTCGCTGCTGGGCTATGGGGATTACTATATGCGCGGCCTGGAAAAATATGTTGTGGATGGTGTCGGACTTCTCCTGGACCGCAACACCGTAATGCGGGAGATTTTTAATTTTAATATGCCCTTCCTGAGAAATACTTCACACGACCATATCCCGTTCAGGATCTTTGTAAAAACATATGTTGATCTCGGTTATGTATATAATAAATATTACAACATGAACAGCCTGCAGAATACCTTTCTCTATACCTATGGCGCCGGTATTGACGTAGTGACTTTTTATGATCTGGTATTAAGATTCGAATACAGCATTAACCAGTTAGGGGAAAAAGGATTATATTTTCATATCCGAAACGATTTTTAAAATACGAGGGCTAATTTAGATGAATGAAAGTTGCGATATACAGCCGGGTCATTGAAGAACAGGAAAGGAATGAAGTGCAACAGCTTTTCGATGAGTTGCACCGCCGCCAGATTCAACCGGTGATCTACCATGCTTTTTTTGAACAGATCCGGGACGTATTTCGCTTTCCTCCGGATCTGATATTTTTCCGGCACGCAAAAGATCTCGACGAGTCCATCGACTTTCTGATCAGCCTGGGCGGCGACGGTACGCTGCTTGATACCATTGCTTTTGTAAGGGACAAAAATATTCCCATCATCGGTATCAATTTCGGGAGACTGGGATTTCTGGCCAGCATTGGCAAGGAAGACATGGTGACGGCGGTAAATGCGCTGGTCAACAGAACCTATGTTACCGATCAGCGTTCCCTGATCCACCTGGACGCCAACAAACCCTTATTCGGTGAATGTCCCTATGGTCTGAATGAATTTTCCATTCACAAAACAGATACTTCCCCGATGGTCAGGATACATACTTATCTGAACGGTGAATTCCTGAATACCTACTGGGCCGACGGCCTTATTGTTTCCACTCCTACCGGATCCACGGGTTATTCCCTGAGTTGTGGCGGGCCTGTGGTGTTTCCCGAATCCGGCAGTTTCGTCATCAATCCGGTCGCCCCGCATAACCTCAACGTAAGGCCTATTGTCGTTCCGGACGATAATATCATTTCTTTTGAAGTGGAAGGGCGCGCTGAAACTTTTCTCTGCGGGCTTGATTCGAGGAAGGAGATTGTAGACAAAAATCTTCAGCTGGCGGTAAGAAGGGAGAAATTTAATGTCTCGCTGGTAAGGCTAAACGAAAATAATTTCCTTCAGACCCTGCGAAATAAACTGTCCTGGGGGCTGGACCGCAGGAATTAACATTTTCAAAATAAGAAAACCGGCATTGCTACGTTAAGCCAGAGGCACAAAGGTGGATGGGTAAAGATTATCTATTATTTTGCGGGTTATGAAGCAAATCGTTTTGACGGGAGCGGCTTTATTATGGTGTTTTTTCCGGGCAGAGGCCCAGCCTGATCAAAGCTATGTCTACCAGGGCGAGTTTGGTGTCTCGGCCGGTGTTTCCCAGTATTTTGGGGATCTGAACACCGATTACCACTTCAATACGCCCAAACTGGTTTTGGGTATTTTTTTCAGGAAACAGCTCACGGATTATATTGCCGTACGCCTTGCGGGGCACTATGCACAGCTGGGGTATTCCGACGTGTACAACACCAAGAATGAATTTTACCTCCGGCGAAACCTGAGTTTCAATACCAATATCTGGGAACTGGGCTTTCAGGGCGATTTTAACTTTTTCCGCTTTATCCCGGGCGACGGAGACCACCGCCAGACACCCTATCTCACCATCGGCATCGGCGCCTTCAGTTTCGACCCCTATGCATACCTCGACGGTCAGAAATATTATCTCCGGGAACTGGGTACCGAAGGGCAGGCGGCAGGATATGAAGGCAGAACTCCTTATAACAATATTGCGATATATATTCCCCTGGGCCTCGGCTATAAATACAACCTGAACCCCAATATGAATATCGGTTTTGAAGTCGTATATCGCTTTACCACAACGGACTATCTCGATGATGTCAGCAAAACCTACGCTGGGATCAACAATTTTCCCACCCTGCCAAATGGAGATCCTTCGGTAGCCGCTTTACTCCAGGACAGGTCGTATGAAACCGGTTCACCACCCATCGGAATACAGGGACGCCAGCGCGGTTATAAAAATCAGGCCGACGGATATCTATTCGCCGAAATCACGTTTTCCTTTAATCTAAGTTCCTACCGTTGTCCCTCTGCCAAGTAAATCCTTGATTCTGAGCTAATTTTATCGCTTTCAGAATTCCCGAAATTTTATACCTTCGTGCCCTTCAAAAAAGGCATGGAGTCTTTGAAAATCAGTATAAACCCGGCGAAGCTTCCGCGTCATATCGCCATCATCATGGATGGCAATGGCAGGTGGGCTAAACAACAGGGTCAGGACAGATTATTCGGACATTACCACGGCGTGGAAAGTGTGAGGGCTGTGGTGGAAGGCTGTGCTGAATTGGGGATCGGGTACCTGACGCTATATGCTTTTTCCACGGAAAACTGGGAAAGGCCCAAGCAGGAAGTCAGCGGCTTGATGGAACTGCTGGTGGAAACCATCCGCAAGGAAGTTCCAACCCTCAACAAGAACAATATCCGTCTGCATGTGATCGGCAACACAACCCTTCTCCCTGCAGAAACCCTGGTGACAATGAAAGAAGCTATCCGTGAAACCGAAGGCAATTCAGGCCTGAACCTGATCATGGCCCTGAGTTACAGCAGCCGGTGGGAGATGGGGGAAGCCGCACGTCAGCTGGGACTGGATGTAAAAAAAGGAAAAATCGACCCTGAAAAAATAGACCAGGAAACATTTCAACAATATCTGTGTACCCGGAACTTTCCAGACCCTGAACTGATGATCAGAACAAGCGGCGAACTCCGGATAAGTAATTTTCTTTTATTCCAACTCGCTTATGCTGAATTATTCTTTACCCCTGTACTCTGGCCCGACTTCCGGAAGGAAAATTTATACGAAGCCATACTCGATTTTCAAACCCGCGAAAGACGCTTCGGAAAGACCAGCGAACAACTTGGCTGACGATTCCCAAAACCTTCAGAAATGCTTGAGAATAAATGGGCTGCAACCCTTATCCAGCTTGCATTTTAACAAAGACTTTTAATTAATCCCCTTAATTTGCCGCTCTAAAAAACCCGCCCGGATGTTAAGACGCTTATTGACTGGTGTTTTTTTATTTTTTTGCTGCTTATTGATGACAACGGTTGCTGAGGCGCAGGTTACGGACACCACTCATACAGACACTACACGTCTTTCTGTAGATCCTGAATTACTGGCTCTGGGTTCTGCTAAAACACCAAAGGAATACATCATCGCGGGAATTAAAATCACCGGCAGTAAATACCTCGACGAATCCCTCCTCATTTCAGTATCCGGACTTTCTATTGGCGACAAAGTGATCGTTCCCGGGGGTGAAAATTTCAGCAAGGCCATTCAGAAACTCTGGAATCAGAACCTCTTCTCCAATATTGCGATCTATTTTACGAAAATCACCGGCAATGAACTCTATGTAGAGATCAACGTGACCGAACGACCCAGGCTGGGGAATTTTATATTCAAAGGCGCGAGCAAATCAGAATCCGACGAACTGAAAATCAAGACCGGCCTTATCAAAGGGCGCGTGATCACCGAGAACATGAAGCAGATCGCGGAAGAAAACATAAAAAAATATTACGCCGACAAAGGATTTCAGGGCGTGGAAGTAAAAGTCACAGAGGAAAGAGATCCGAAAACGCCCAACACGGAAGTTCTCACCTTCGATATCGAAAAGGGAACAAAGGTCCGCATCAACCAGATCACGATTTATGGTACCGAAGCCATTTCGCCGATACGGCTGAAAAAGCAACTGGACGGTACGCACGAAGTCACCAAACTCACCTTATACCCCGCCAAGGATTCATCCTCTTATGGTGTCGTAAAGCCGATGACTTTCAAGGAATACATCAATCAGTGGGGCTTCCTTTCCTATTCCGTTACCAAAGAAGCGCTGGATCCCTATTTCAGGTTCAAATTGTTCAGCTCCGCTAAATACAATGCAAAAAAATATTCGGAAGACAAGGAAAAAATTATCGACTACTACAATTCACAGGGATACCGCGACGCCGTCATCGTTTCCGATACGCTTTTTTACAACAGCAAAAAGCAGTTGAACATTGCGATCAGGGTTGACGAGGGGCAGAAGTATTATTTTGGAAACATCACCTGGAAAGGTAACACCAAGTACCCTGATTCTCTCCTGACCCTGATCCTTGGAATCCATAAAGGGGATGTATACAACCTCGAAGTGCTGAACAAAAAACTGGGCAAACAGGTAACGCAGGAAGGCGGTGGTATAAGCGACCTCTACCTCGACGACGGTTATCTCTTCTTCCGCGTTGACCCGGTAGAATCTTCTGTGTACAACGATACCATTGATTTTGAGATCAGGATGGTGGAAGGTCCCCAGGCCACGATCAAGAACGTTACGGTAACGGGCAACGAAAAGACGAAGGAATATGTGATCCGCAGGGAACTGCGTACCATTCCCGGAGAAAAATTCAGTCGTACCGATCTGATCCGCTCCCAGCGCGAAATCGTAAACCTCGGATTTTTCAACCAGGAAAAAGTAGAGCCCCACGTCAATCCCAACCAGGAAGACGGAACGGTGGATATTGGATGGAGCGTGGAAGAAAAGTCATCCGACCAGCTCGAATTATCGGCAGGGTGGGGTGGAGGAATCGGTGTCACCGGTACCGTGGGGATTTCGTTCAATAACTTTTCCATCAATAATATCTGGAAAAAATCGTCCTGGGATCCGCTGCCTACAGGTGATGGCCAGAAGCTGAGCCTCCGTGTTCAGGCTAACGGAAAGGCATACCAGTCGTACAATCTTTCGTTCACTGAACCCTGGCTGGGCGGAAAGAAAAGAAATTCGCTTACGGTCAGCCTTTACCGCAGTGCATTCCGTACCGGAGGATATAACTACACGACAGCCAAGTATACCTACAGTGATACGAACTCACTGAAGAATACAGGTATCGTGATCGCGCTGGGCAAACAGCTGAAGTGGCCCGATGACTACTTCACGCTGACTTACTCGCTAAACTATACCCTGTATGATCTGACGAACTATGCCCTGTTCTCGCCGGATTTCAGGAATGGATATTCCAATAACCTGAGCTTTAAAGTCGCGCTGAGCCGGTATTCCGTAGATCAGCCGATCTATCCGCGTTCCGGTTCTAACCTCCTGTTCAGCGTACAGCTGACACCACCTTATTCGGCGTGGATGAAGAATTACAACCAGAGCCAGGATCAGTTTATCTGGCCGGAGTATACCAAGTTCCGTTTCACAGGCCAGTGGTATATTCCCATTGGAAAACCCATGGGCGCCGATAAGAGCCGGCAGTTTGTGCTGATGGCCGCCGTGAAATACGGTTTTATGGGACGGTATAACAACGAGCTTGATTTCTCTCCCTTTGAAAGATTCCAGGTTGGTGATGCAGGGCTTACCAACAACTTCGGTCTTCTGGGATACGACATCATCTCACAAAGAGGATACCCGGTTTACCAGTTCTCCGATCCGAGGATAAACCCGGAAGTGCAGAGTGCGACCAAGTTCTTTACGATGTTCAACAAGTACACCCTGGAAATGCGTTACCCCTTTGTCACCAACCCGAGCAGTACAATTTACGGGGAAGCATTTTTCGAAGCAGCGAACGGATGGTATGACTACCAGAGCTACAATCCATTCCGTCTGCGCCGCGATGTAGGTGTGGGATTGAGGTTCTTCCTTCCGATGTTCGGTCTGCTGGGATTCGATTATGCCATCGGTATCGACCGCATAAAAGACGGCTCCCTGAGCAATGCCACCCGCTTTACCTTTATGCTTGGAGTTGAACCGGAATAACACGATAAATAAATTTCTGATATGAAAAAACTGGCTCTCATTCTGTCACTCGTAATCGGTCTGTTCACCGCAGCGACCGCCCAGCGCTACGCGGTCGTGGATACAAAATATATACTGGACAAGTTGCCGGAATATAAAGCCGCCCAGAAGCAGCTGGACCAGATCAGCATCCAATGGCAGAAAGAAATTGATGATAAACAAGCGGCGCTCGATAAAATGTACAAAGACTATGAGGGCGAACAGGTAATGCTCAGCGATGACCTGAAGAAGAAAAGAGAGGACGAATTGTTCAACCGTGAAAAGGAAGTCCGCGATCTTCAAAGGAAACGCTTTGGTTTTGAGGGAGATCTATTTAAAAAACGTCAGGAACTCATCAAACCTGTGCAGGATAAGGTTTACAACGCTATTCAGAAAATAGCAGTGACCCGCATGTACGACTTTATTTTAGATAAAAGTGAAGGAATTACTGTTATCTTTGCCGACCCTAAGCTGGATAAGAGTGATGATATACTGAAAGAACTTGGGGTAAAATAATTCTATCCAAATCAACTATTCACAAAAAAGAAAACAGAAAGCAATCATGAAAAAAATTGTTGCCGTTCTATTAGTAGCAACCGCCCTTACCCTTACGGGGAACCAGTTACAGGCACAGAGCAAATTCGGATATATCAGCCTCAGCGAGCTGATCACTGCTATGCCCGAATACAAAAAAGCTGATTCTTCCATGCAGGAATACCAGGCTGCACTGAATCAGAACTTCGAAGATCTGAAGCGTGAGTTCCAGGAAAAAGACAGTTTGCTTTCTTCCAAGGACACAGTAAAATATACCAAGGCCCAGATGGAAATCAAAAGAAAACAACTGGGTGAAATCTATCTGAAACTGCAGAACTATCAGCAGCAGGCCGGACAGCTCTATCAGCAGAAGCAACAGGATCTGATGGCGCCCATCCAGAGAAAGGCATCTGATTATGTTTCTTCCGTTGCAAAAGAAAATGGTTACAGCTACGTATTCCTGAAAGATGCGCTGTTGGTTTCTCCTCCCGCGGATGACATCCTTCCCCTGGTGAAGAAAAAACTCAACCTGAAATAGTTTCTCCCTTTAAATAGAAAGGCCGTCCCCCGGGACGGCCTTTGTTTTTAGAATGATTAAATTAGCGGATGCCCTCTTCCCCCATTGGCATTTTTGATTCAGGATACGGAGGACTGACCGTGCTGAAGTCTATCGTTCAACAAATGCCCGCTTACGATTTCATCTACCTTGGAGACAATGCCCGCGCTCCCTATGGGAACCGCTCTTTCGACACGGTCTATCAGTATACCCGGGAAGCAGTACAATGGTTCTTTTCCCGCGGCTGCCCCCTGGTTATTCTGGCATGTAATACTTCTTCGGCAAAAGCACTCAGAACCATTCAGCAACAGGATCTCAAGGAATCAGGAACACCCAACCGGGTACTGGGCGTGATAAGGCCTACCACAGAAATTGCGGGTGAGCTTACCCGTACGGGTCATGTGGGTATCCTGGCGACCGCCGGTACTGTAGCGTCCGGCTCCTACGAGCTTGAAATCCACAAATTCTTTCCCGGGGTCAGCGTATTTCAGCAGGCTTGCCCATTATGGGTCCCTTTGATAGAAAACAATGAACATGAGAAAGAAGGAGCGGATTATTTTATAAAAGCTTACCGGGATGCGCTGTTGTCCCGGTCTCCCGAAATTGATACCATTATTCTGGCCTGCACCCATTATCCGCTCCTGATGAATAAGTTAAAAAAATTTTTCCCGGAACATATAAAACTGGTAGCCCAGGGTGATATCGTTGCCGGCAGCCTGGTCCGCTACCTGCAAAAACACCCCGAAATCGACGGCCGGTGCAGTAAATCAGGTACCGTCGCCTTTTATACGACGGATGACCCGGCAGATTTTGACCGGCATGCGGCTTATTTTTATAAACCGGGAATTAAGTCGGAAAGAGTATTTTTGTAAGACCGGCGGGATCCGATCCTGCAATTATGAAATCACTTCTTAAGTACTGCCTTTCGGCAGCTTTTTTATTGGGTATTTTCTCCTGTACCAAGGAAATGAGCCAGGAAAATGGCCATAACGCCATTGTGCAGGGGGATTTTTACGCAACCATCGATGGTTTTCAGTGGGATGCCGACAGCATTCAGAACGTCGAGACCAATTATAATGTAACAGTACTTACTGGGATAAGTAAAACCGGCGGGCAGATCTCCATGGTCCTTCCAGGTTTCAAAACGGGGACCTATATATTAAATGAGACTTCCTCGCCATATGCTTTCTATGTAAATAAGCTGGTTGACGCTACGGCCGGATATATCAGTAATACATTCAATGCCGGGGGGACGGTCAATATCACCAGCATCGACACGGTAAACCACCTGATCAGTGGAAATTTTGAGCTCACACTGATCGATCCCTATACCAATAAGACGGTGTCCGTAACCAAGGGGGTTATCGCCTATGTTCCTTATACGGTTGATTCCAGTCCTCCTGTGACCACGGCACTCGATACCCTGACAGCCGTCGTGGACGGGAATAATTTTGTATCCGGACAGGTGCTGACGGACCTTACCAGCAATCAACTGAGCCTTGGCGGCATCTCCACGGACGGCACGAAGAGCATTCTGCTGGTAATGCCCGGGGATATCACGGCTGGAACTTACGACATGGATTTTGCCAGCGGGACCTATATCGGCTTCTATTATCCTGATGCCGATGTGACTCATGTAATGGCTTCGATCGCCAACGGCAAACTGACCGTTGTTTCCAACGATACCAACGCAAGGCGTATCAAGGGGAGTTTCAATTTTGTCGCTACATCTACTACAGGACAGACGGCTACCATCGTGACGGGATATTTTTCCGTGAGTTATTGATGAAGCCGCTTTATTCTTGGCTGTAAACCTGAAATTCTCTACCTTTGCCTCCCTTCTTTAAGGATTCCCCGGATCTGGGGAAAATTAAGGAACAACTAATTGATAATCAGAAGCAAGAGTAAAAACTACTAAAATGAAACGCACATTCCAGCCACACACCCGCCGTCGCAAAACCGTTCATGGCTTCCGGAAGCGCATGCAAACGGCCAATGGAAGGAAAGTGCTGGCCAGCCGCCGTGCCAAGGGCCGTGCGAAGCTGACAGTATCCGACGAATTCAAAGGAAAATAATCAGTACCGGCCTTCGGCCCGGGACTTCTTTTATCAGATCTTTTTTAAAGACAACAGCGCTCCGGTTTCAGCCGGAGCGTTGTAATTTCTGACCGGATCCATGACAAAGAAATACAGCCTGGGAAAAAAAGAACGGCTGAAAAGCCGCAAGCGGATCGACGCCCTGTTCAGTACGGGACGCAAGGTCAGCCTCTTCCCATTCCGTATTCTTTATACCGAGGAGGAAGGGGATGGCTCCCTGCAGGCGGCCTTTTCAGTGAGTTCAAAAAATTTCCCTCTTGCTGTGGAAAGAAACCGCATCAAACGCCTTTGCCGTGAATTGTACCGGAAAGGAAATCATTCCCTCGCGGACCTGGCCGAAAAGAACAAGAAAAGTCTTTATCTGTTTATCCTCTATACCGGAAAAGAGATCCTCCCGGCCAAAGAAATGAGTCTTCCATTCCGGCAGCTGATGGAGAAAGTCGAAAAGCAATTGCATGAACGCTCTTCTCAAAATATGTAGTCTTCCGTTGATCTGGCTGATACGGCTGTACCAGCTCGTCATTTCCCCCTGGCTGGGACCTCAGTGCCGTTTTACTCCCACCTGTTCAGCTTATGCCATCGAAGCCCTGCGCAAATATGGATTATTTAAAGGCGGCTGGATGGCAGCAAAACGTATTGCCAGTTGTCATCCCTGGGGCCGTCATGGTCATGATCCGGTAAAATAGCGGGGTTCCTCAAAGCCACCTACTTTTTTTGTGGTTCGTATTTATAGATGGTCATCTCCGTGAGCTTGTTGATTGTCTCGCGTTCTTCCGATACCGTGTAGAACTTATACACTTCTGGAACAGATCCCGCATCGAAAGCTGAAGGTACCGGAACAAAGGGCCCAAAGATCCTCGCATTGGTAAAAGTGGAAATTTTCTCCATTTTCCCGGGCACGATAAAGAAATTTTTCGCGGCGGGAGAGACGTTCGCTCCGCGGATAAGCTGGTTCAGGCTGTCGAGCTGTGATTTCAGTTGTTCCTGTGAAACCCTGGTCTGACGGGCACTGCCGGTATGCTGGAGGCTCCCTACAAGAGTATCTTTTTTCAGATTGGCGAGGTACAGGCCGTCGTCTTTTGCTTCCAGCGTAAAATGTCCGCGCGGGGTGCTTACCTGCAGGACAACCGGATCAGCTGAATTGAAGCTAAGCTCTTTTTCAACCTGTGTGGTACCGTCTGTGACAGTGATGTTTTTTTGCGCTTCATCGACCTGGACATCGCTGCTTGCGTATATCAGGATTTTTTTCTGATGTGAGGTGCAGGCGGCAAAAAACAGTCCTGCCATCAGGGGAATAGCCAGTCTTTTATTCATATGCGGGGGATATCAAAGCGATGCTTCGTACCGTTTGTTTACTTCCTGCCAGTTTATGACATTCCAGAAAGCAGCAAGATATTCCGGACGACGATTTTGATATTTCAGATAGTAGGCATGTTCCCAGACATCCACACCCAGGATGGGAGTACCCTTTACCTCAGCCACATCCATCAGCGGATTGTCCTGGTTCGGTGTTGAAGTAATCAACAGTTTTCCATCCTGTTCTACCAGCCATGCCCAACCGCTGCCGAAACGGCCGGTGGCTGCCGCGGTAAATTTTTCCTTGAATGCGTCGAAAGAACCAAAATCTGCATCAATGGATTCAGCAAGCTTTCCGGAAGGTTTTCCTCCACCCGACGGGCTCAGAATCATCCAGAAAAAACTATGATTCCAGTGTCCGCCCCCGTTATTCCGGATGGCGGGTGTAAACGTGCCGGCCTTGCTCACAAGGTCTTCCAGCGATTTATTTTCATTCGGCGTGCCTGCAACAGCCTTGTTCAGGTTGTCGACATAAGCCTGATGGTGTTTATCATGATGGATTTGCATCGTCATGGCGTCGATATGGGGTTCGAGAGCTGCCGGTGCGTAAGGAAGTGCAGGTAAGGTAAATGCCATTTTAATTATTTTTTAAAAAAAGTGATGGAGGTACGTATGAAGGATCACAAATTTAGTGCTAATGCTGAAAATCAAGGCAGGATTCCGTAAAAAAAGCCCACTTCTCTTTATCAGTGTTTCTAACGGGAATGTTCCATGGAGGTGCCGGCAGATGTTTGGGATTTTATTTCTACATAATGAATAACGGTCGTATCCACATTTCGTTCACCGCTTTGATTTAAAAAATTCTTTCATCAGGGTTGCACATTCTTCGGCAAGAACTGATTCGGTAACAATGGTTTTTGGGTGAAAAGGCCGCGGAGCGATCCCTATTTTTTCAAGTGAAGGACAGGGTTCAACATATTTTCTGTAGCCGTTTTTCATGTCCGCTGCGCCAAAGACAACCTTATTTATTTTGCTCCAGTACAAAGCACCGGCACACATCAGGCAGGGCTCCACAGTAATATATATAGCGGCTTCCGGAAGATACTTTGAACCCAGAAGATTAAAGGCCGAAGTCAGGGCAATGATTTCAGCATGGGCCGTGGGGTCTTTCAACCGTTCAACCTGATTATGGCCCCTGGAAATAATTCTTCCGTTCATGGTGACCAGGGCACCCACCGGTACTTCGCCTTCATCGAAGGCTTTCTTTGCTTCCTTCAAAGCCTGAAGCATAAAATATTCATCCGTCATAATGAAGGAAATATGAATTAAAGATTAAGGGTTATAGGGAATGGCGGCCAGTGGTTGAACCGGAATTCACGGATGACGGGTTTCTATTGTCCATACATACTGATCAGTTTAAGCAGCACACCATTCGTCCATCCGTAGCCATCCTGCTCATCATATTCTCCGCCTACGGCTTCTTTATTCAAATCAGTAACATTATATTTTTCCATTAGTTTACCGGTACGCTTGTAAACCTGGATATTCAGCCTGATCCAGTTTCTGGCAGCCGTAGCAGCAAGATTTTTCTGTCCGCACCGGTCCAGGCCCCAGATCATCATCCACTCCAGGGGTGCCCATCCATTCGGTGCATCCCACTGTTCGCCCGTATTGTAGACCGTGGTGGCGAATCCGCCCGGTTTCAACAATCTGGCTTCCAGCACGACTGCGGCTTTTTTACCGAGGAAGCTCATATAGTCAGGATGTTCATTTATAAAACAGAAGGGGTAAAGCCCCGCCGGGGTAATATCATTCAGCTGGACCTGATTGCGGAACTGATAGTCAGTAAAGAAATTCATTTTCTTATTCCAGAAATATTTATCGATCAGGATGCTCCGGCGTTTTGCCTTTTCCCGGAATTCCTGTGCGCCCTGTTCATTCCCGTTCATCGACCGGGCTTTGCCAATGGTCCATTCCATATGATACATCAGGCTGTTGAGGTCCACAGGCAGGACATCGGTCGTCTGTATCGTTGTTAAGGTTTTATGATCTGCAAACCACCGGCTGCTGAAATCGATCCCGCTTTCCCCGCCGGCGCGAAGATGTTTATACATCTCAATCCGGTTCCGGCCTGACTTTTCCGCCGTCAGGTAGTCTTCGCGCCAGCTCTCCTGGCGGGGCACCATGCTGTCGTCCCAGTAACGGTTGAGCAGATCCCCGTTCTTTAACCTGACCACCCTGCGCCAGCTATCACCCGGTTTCAGTTTATCTGCCCCTTCCATCCAAAAATCATATTCCTTTTCCATTTCGGGCAGGTAGTGCCGGTATACGCTGTCCCCTTCGATACCCGCGAGCAATTCCACCATACATGAAAAAAAGGGCGGTTGGGAATGTCCGAGATAATAGGTCCGGTTTCCATTGGGAATATGCCCGTATGTATCGATCAGGAAGGCAAAATTGTTGATCATATCGCGGATTGTTTTGACATCTCCGCTTTCCTTAAGACCCAGCATGGTAAAATAAGAATCCCAGTAATACATTTCCCTGAATCGTCCGCCGGGAACAATATAGGGATATGGCAGGGGCAGAAGAGAGCTGCCTTCCACTTCCTTGTCCGGATTTCTTTTCAGTACCGTCCACAGTTTTTTAATATGGGTAATTACGTCTTCCGCAGTATCAGATTTGTAGATGACGACAACGGGCTTCGGAATTTCAAAATTGTCTTCCACAAATTTCTTCAGGTTGAAATTCGGTCCCTTCTGCAGGCCGTAATCATACATGATGTCCGCCGGTTTTCTTTTGGGAATGCAGTCCACGAAAGTTTTTCCATCAGGAAATACTTTTTGCATCTGGACATCTATAAAAAGTTCTCCATATATTTTATCCGGCGTCGGTGGTTGCAGGTATTGGGCCCTGGCGGAAAAAAACAATAAGGTCAGGGGAAGAAACCGGCAGAGCCTCATCGGGGTTAATTTGAATTTAAAGATACGTTTTTCCGGGTCCGGGAATCGGAGACCTACTCCGGTTTCATGAGCATCAGGCGTCTGAATAACTTCCGGTCATGCGGAGACGAAGATTTCCGGCTTTCGGAACGCCGGGGAAGCTCTTAAAAAAAATCCCCGCGAAGAATCGCAGGGAGAGGTATTGCTTATGTATGATTATGAAAATGAAAAGGAGTGGTCAGGATATCCCGGCTGAATCCAGCCAGGCGGGGTTAACATTATTTTGAAGGGTGTCCGTCGAGTTGCTTTCGCTTTTCCTGAGGCAGAACCAGAATGCCAGAAGCGATCCGTAACTTCCTCCTCTTTCCACCCACTCCATTGCACCGTAATGAGGATAGAACAATTCAGTTCCCATCTTCCAGATCAGGAAGACCAGAATCAATGATCTCAGAGGTCTGATCAAAACGGCCATAGCGGCCATGATTTCAAAAAGGCCTGCCATAAAAGCAACATTCACCGGGTTAGAGAAACCGAGGGCTGAATATTGACTGATCAATCCGGGCTTGGGCATCAGGTTCAGCCAGCCGTGACCAGCCAGCAATAAAAATACCACGAGACGCAGCGTAAGCCTGGCTCTTTCTACATTTTCAGGTTCCACCGGCTCGTTCGGATCGATTACAGAAGTCAGCCATGAATATTTTAACCGGATACCGCCCGACAAAAGCAAAAGACATAGCGGCGCTCCAAAGTTTCCGGTTCTTTCAATGAATTCTGCAAGCGGCTCACCGGAAAGGGGCCGGCAAAGCGCCGTTACACCGCCCCAGATCACCAGCCACAAAGGAATGAACCTGTATGGGCGCAGGATTAATAGAATACCCATCAGGATATCAAAGCTCCCTACTATCGGCATTAATTTATATGACATCACTTTGTCGATTCCAAACACCGCGAAATAATTGCACCATATGGCCTTGGTAATAATGCCAAAAGCGCCATGGCCAATAAAACACATGGCCGCTGCGATCCGCAGGCTAAAATGAATTTTTTGATTTTGACTCAAACTAAACACAACCGGATTTTTTTTTTAAAGACCCGGCGAAGAATCGCCGGGTCTAATTGCTTAAAACATATGAAAAGTTAATTGGCTCCGTCATTTTCAGCCCGGAGTACCGCATAATGACCCACGTTGTTGCCTACTGTGATACCGACTTCACAATCCGTACGATAATGTATTCCTCCTACCAGACGGCTCATAGCCGCCTCAGCCGCCATTGATTGATATTTTGAAGCCTGGGAAGGAAGAATATATCCCAGGATGGTTGCAGCCGATCCACTGAATACTGAGTGTCCTGATACATAGGCCGGGAAATTCGGAACGCCGGTAAGTGTTTTAACAGCAGCATTGACCTGCGAAGGGCGGGGGTTGAAAAAATGATATTTAATATCCCAGCACACAATCGCAGCATCCATCAGGGTCATATTGAGCAGCGCGAAGTTTCTCGCCATGCGCACTTCACTCCAGTTCTGCTTTACGAAATCCTCCGCGGCAATAGCGTTCCAGTGACCAGGCGGCGTATAGGTGCCGACTCCGTCAGCCCAATAAGTGACCATACGGATATGATCGCGCGTCGGATTGTCAGAAAATCCTTTTACTTCAGCCACCTCTTTATTCATCTGGTCTGATCCTACCGGTGGAGGAGGATCCGGACGGAGACTTACTACGGTGGCGGAATCAAAGAGGAAAGGTTTCACGCGATAAAAAAGAGGGAGCATGGGAGGACGCTTTGGCGTTTCCAGGCTATACCAGGGCGTGAGGCCCTGGCTTATACAAACGGTTTCAAAATTGGCCCAGTCGTCTGGTGTTCCCACTGCCTTACCGGCATTGTCACCTCTGGCTCTTGCGATAAAAAGTTCCGCAACCTGTCTGCCCAATGCTTCGCCGGCGGTGATATCCGTGCGGGTGGCAGCTCCGCTGGCGATGGTAGCGAGTTCCTGTTCTTCCAGTCTGGCCTGTATGCTGGCGATTTCACCCGGGAAAAGCAACTTCATCATTTCAGCTGTTACGCCCGCGAGCACAGCGGCTTCTGAAGGGTAGGAAGGAAGATCGGTTTTATTTACGTAGAGTGCATGGACATTCGAATCTGCATTGTATGGAGCAATGCGGTTGTATTTGGTTTTATAGTACCAGCAGGCCACGAGCGCATCGTATTGTGCGGCCGCCACATAGCCATAGGCTCTTGCTGCATATGGCGGATTGGTAAATGGAAACAGCGGGTAGGCCAGGGGATTGGCTGCGCTGGGGATCGGGTAAGTACCATCGGCATTTTGTACCGGAGGAAGGTTATACTTGGCGACAAGGCCGCGCATGATTTCATTCCATCTAAGCACGCCGCCGGCAGCCCAGTATTGAATGGAGCCAGCCTGTTCTCCGGTTAAATTTTTCTGCAGCGCCTTGATCTCATTGATATCCGCTGCATAAAGTGGTGAGGTAGTAGGCACCGGCGCGTTCACCGCAAAACTGTCCGGACGTGAAAGGAGAATCAGCCTCCAGTTACCTGCAGTAAGGTCCTGGCTCGTTGCGCTCAGGGCCGGCAGGCTGGCGGTACGGTCGCTCGTATCTTTTTTACAGGACGCAGTGGTCAGTATCAATCCGATCAGGGCAGTCCATGCGAATAATTTATTTTTCATTGTAGTCAGTTTGTCTTTTTATAAGCTAACGATATAATAAAGTCCTCCGTTATAGATCTGTGCCTGTCCCACATTTCTTCCGGCGACAACAAAATCGGCACCGCCCACCACCTGCAGGCTTGGCAGGAAGGGAAGGAAGTATTTGACGTGGGCACCAACCGTTGTCATATTCATCTGGTTTGAAACGAAGGGCATATCATTTCTGCGGATATCTGTGCCGCCAAACGTATACATATTGTACACCTGCGCCTGAACTACCAGGTTGGGTTTGCGTATGCCCACAAAAAGATTACTCAGCAGCTGGTTCGGAACATAGGCATTGCTGGTCTGGTGATAGCTGTCGCTGTAGTAGGCTGTTCTTTCCACGCTGACATCCCCGCGGAAAACATAATCGCCGGAAAGTGTTGTGAAGAAAATACCTTTTTGATAGTCAGCGGTAAGCCTAAGGGATGCTGTCGTGGATCCGATACCGATAGACATGGGCAGGAAATCATTTTCATAATTTGATAACGGCGTACTGAAGCCCGCCACACCGAACAGCGAGATCCTTCCTTCCTTCCCGACCTTCGACTTGAGGAATTCGTATTTCAGATCCACCATGATATCCTGGATTCCTTTGAGACCATGAAGGGTTCCCGCGGAGGCATTGGTCCAGACATACGGAAGTCCTACAATAAGGTTGAGCTTATTAGTGATCCCGTAGTTACTCATCAACATCACCGATTGGGTGGTAACCTTTCCGAGATTGAGGTTGTCTCTTTTCAACGTTCCCTCCCAGTAATTTGTCCAGCTGGAATAGGTGTAGGTAAGTCCGTTACACCATTGCTTCTTCCCCATCATCAGGGCATCATCCGCAGTCTGGGCTTTGGCTATACCGGTCAGCAGCAGAAAGCCGGCGAGTACAGCACCTTTTCCTAAAATGGGTTTTCTTTTCATTGCATTAATAATTGGTAAGTGATCAATTGTTCTATTAACAGTTAATGGTTAAGATTTTTTCATTTTAAGGCGTTGAACTACCATGTCCCCGACTTTGGCACCCAGTTCAGTGGATACCAGACAGGAGTTATGGAAGTGGATGCCTCCGTAAAATCGGGCCAGGTTATTTTCTTCTGCGGCCTGCCTGAACGATGTAAAGGAGCGGCTTTTAATTCCAAATTCCAGTTCGGTGGTATCGGTATAACTGAAATGATCTCCGAATACACTGGTAAGCGCTTCAGCAGCGGCAGCAGATCCGGTGGAATGGCCGCAGGTATATTCCGGGAAGGGAGGTGTCTGCAGGTGAGGTCTCCAGTTGGGATCTATATACTTGTTGATGACAGTTTCAGGTCTGACCGTATTGTAGTTATACTTCACCGCCCAGCATTGAATGAATGAATCGAATAGCGCGATAGCGGTCTTGGTGAAGGCCGTAACCGTAGTGCCGAAGTCAGCATTCGCTTTTTCTGCTGCTATGCCCACGATGCTCATCCAGTGACCGGGAGGCGAGAATTTTTTTGTGCCGAACATCAGGTGACCCGAAACATTCAGCTTGAACGGGTTGTCATCCCAGAAATCAGCGATATGAATCTGTTCGGGGGTGAGGCTGTCGATGGCGTTTTTAGATTGCATCACCTGTTTGTAATAAGGACTTTTCTTATCGGTGATGTTGAAAGCAAAAGGCGGCGGAGCCATGAACTCGTCTGCACTGTCCAGGACCATGGGTCTTATTTCGCGCCAGTGGGGTTCGGCAGCGGGTGAATAAGCCGGCGGTGTAGGTACCCATCTGCCGGGAGAATCCATGACGGTGTATTCAGAAGCACCGCGTGTTTGGAGGTAGTTGTCCCTTTTGCTCCAGGCCATGACAACAGCAGATACGGTATCGGCATAAGCAACTGAATTTTCGAAAATGTCTTTTGGCATGCCATGATCGTCAGCCAGTTTCTTCAGGCTGTCAACATAGTCCTGCATGCTGCCTGCAGGGAAGGTTACCGCTTCACCGAGTTTGCAGAATGCCAGCAGAGCCGCGAATTCCGGATCCACGGGTTTATTTTTATCCGGTACGGGTGTCACACCCAGCTCACGAAGCTGCCCTGCCAGCGATTCATATTTATCAGGATACGCACCGGCAATGGTCTGGTAAGCCGCTACATTGGCATAGGTGTAGTTGCGTGAAGCGACGATGGGACTAAAATTATTTCCCATTACTACCGTGTTCAGCTGATACACGGTTTTGGAATAAAGGATCGGATTGTTGAATATGGTCTCATAATCCGATACACGATTACAACTGGATACGGTTATTGCAAATGCTGCAATAGCAAAAAACGAATATTTCATGAAAATGGTCTTGTTAACGAACGGATGGCTACCTGTCAGGTAGATGGAGTAATCCCGCAGTCTGCGGAAAGGCTAGGCGAAATCCGGCGGCTGGCCGGCACGGGTGAGATAAACAGAAGGAATCTGCAGTAGATAACGGTCAATGGCTTTTTGCCTGACCTCGTTCAGCTGATGCTGTATTCCGATGACCGGAATAGCTGCGAAATATTCTGCGTTAAAGCTCTTTAAACTTTTATTCTGCTGGTCTGACTTTTTTGACTGACCGGGGTGCTGGAGGTCGTTTACGAGTTTAAAAAATTCATCCCTGGCGCTCTGGATCTTAGTGGCGGCTTTGTTGGGGATACAAAGCAGTTCCAGGTTCCCGTCCACATAGCGGCGTTTCACATAATTATACTGAATGCCGTTGATTTCTATCTGACCGTCGACGCGCTGAAATTCCTTTGATTCGACATAGGAAGAGAGGTGAACAGCGGGAACTTTTATGGAGATGAGGTCTGCGTCAGAGAAATTATTCTGGTCCAGGTCGGCGATCATGGTCTTGTCCGCCCGGTTTTTCATCACCGAGGTATAGAGTTCATAACCAACCCAATTGAACAATAGCAGGCCTAAAAGCAGTATGGCGGCAATTCTCTTCACAGCGAGGCTAAATTAGTATTTTTTATTGAACGCTGTAATTTTTCTTGTCCGGTCCGATTCCTGTCAGCGTGAGCTTTTTCCATCCTGGCGGGAGTTTGGAAGGAATCTGAACGATACCCGTCGGGGTAATATCCAGTCCCCCGAAACCCATCAGAACAGCCTGAAGGATTCCCCCGGCTCCTGTTGCGAAATACGGATTGGTACCGCCTTTGGTTTCCGCGATGACCCTGAAAGGTGGGTTAAGATTTGGAATATAGGCATCCTGGAAAAAATGAAACGCTTCTTTGCCATCGCCCAGCCTTGAATAGAGAAGTGCAAAAATTGCCTGCGTCATGGCCGGGGTACCCTGGTTAGGTACACGGCTCTGGTAATAAACGAGGTCCCTGCGGATCTGTGCGGTATCGGTGATCAGCTTCAGCGGATAGGCTAGTAAGTTGGCGTCAGCCTGCTTTATGCCCTCTCCCTGATAAGTTGCGTGTTCACGGGTGATGCCGTTAGCAAGGCTGAGGATCGGAATATTGTCGGCAACCAGTTTCCAGTCGGGGTCAGCTGTCATTCCCAGGAGGCTTGCCGCTTCGGAAGCATGTTGAAGGAGAGCCTTGGCCGCGCCATTCGTAAATGCGTTATTGTCCACGTTCTCTGCCCATTCGTCGGCCGCCACCACATTCCTGATCTCATATTTTCCCGGACCATTTCTTTCCACCCGTGATGCCCAGAAGTCCGCGGTAGCGGAAAGAATCGGCCAGCCTTTTTCGCGAAGCCAGACTTTATCCTGCGTAACACAGTAGTAGTTCCAGGCGGCAAGTCCGACGCAGGCGGTGATATGGTGTTCAAAGGGACCGCTCAGCGCCCATACCGGTGTTTCTTCCACGCCGCTCGCTGCGGATTCCCAGGGAAACATGGCGCCTTTATATCCATGGGCAAAAGCATTTTTCCTCGCGGCATCCAGCCGCTCGTAGCGGTATTCTATCATTGATTTCGCCATGTCGGGATGCAGTACCAGCAGGGCCGGGAACATCCATAGGTCGGCATCCCAGAAAATATGTCCGTTGTAACCGAGTCCGCTGATGCCCATCGGCGACAGGCTGAAGCTTGTGCCTTCCCTTGTAAATGAATACAGGTGGTACATCATGCTGTGAATATCCTGTTGCGACTGGTCATCGCCGCTGACCCGGATATCCGATTTCCAGATTTCTTTCCATGCCTGTTCATGAAAACTGATAAGCCGGTCCGTACCCTGCAGCTTGGCAAAAATGGTCAGTCTTTCGGCTGCATTCAGAGGATCTTCATCGTGTGCGGAGGTGATGGATGAACCCGCTATCGAAAAACGATAGGTTTCACCTGCCCTGATCTTCTTCCGGAATTTTAAGAGGTGCATATTGTTATCCCACATCTCATGGATCAGCCTGGGCTCCTGTCCGTGCGGTTCCCTGAAAATAAATGTATTCGAAGCACACATCAGCAGTTTGCCCGTTGGCGACCTGGCCGTAGACGTCAGCAGGGAGATGACTACATGCGGCCGGTCTATTTCATTATAATAATTCTGCACGTCCCTCAGCGCATCGGGCGCCTCCATCACGCTGGCGGGCTGGATCTCTATATCTTTTTTTGCCTGCACGGTAATATCCATCAGTACGGTGAAGGGTAACTGGCGCAACGCATAATAGGTATAGCTGATCACTGCCTTGTCGCCATAGGCGAACTGCGTGGTGAAGCTTGCTTTTTCCATGTCGAGCGACTGTGTAAAGCCGGAAATATTTTTAGGGGAAATGTCGGCGTTGTCAACCTGGAACCGCATATTCAGCAGGTTAAAACTTTTGAGAAAATTACTCACCCTGCCGCGTCCATAGAGATCATAAGCGCCCGCCAGCACGACGTCTTTAACCTGAAATGGCAGGGGCGAGGAAACAATACCGATCATCCCGTTGGCAACCGTAACACCATAGTAGGTGGAAGGATCCGGCTGAACGGCTTTGATTACCCAGGGATCAGGCTGGGCACGCAGAAATAAGGAGCAGAGAAGTAAGATGGGCAAAGCTGAAAACCTTCCTGAATTCATTGGGCCAAGATAACTAATATTTTCAGACGGGTTTAGGTCCGTACCCCGTTTCAGAAGGGGTTAAATACCGTAAATCCTGGCCGCATTTTCACCAAAAAACAAGTCTTTTTCTTCCTCGCTATAATGCTCGGTAAATTTTTCCAGCAGGCTCTTCCACTGGACATATAACCCTGATACAAGCAGGAAAGGCCAGTCACTCGCATATAGCATCCGCTCAATGCCGAAAGAATCAAAAAGGATTTCAAGAAAGGGGTAGAGATCGGCGGGTTTCCATGCTTTCGGATTGACGGAGCTGAAGATGCCTGAAACCTTGCAGGACAGATTTTGATTTTCAGCTAGCGTCCGGATCTGGTCCTTCCATTGGGGATCAGGGGCAGCGCCTGCATGAGGTCGTCCGCTGTCGGATAAAATAAAATGCTGGTCGGGCCACGTGGCCAGCTGACCCGCCAGGGAATTATTCGTGTTCCTGTAGTCAAAAAGGAGGTCGAGCATCCTGTTTTGTTCTGCAAGTTTTTCCATGACAGAAGTTTCGGGCAACCTGCTTTTGTACTCCATCCGGTATCCGCGAACAGATGTATAGGTGCCGAATTCTTCCAGCACCGTAACAGCGCGTTTGTCGAAGAGATCCGGCCAGGCGATGACACCAAGGATTTCCGGATGTGTACCTGACAGTTCCGCGAGAAACCGGCCCTCCACCTCAAGCGGTTCGGCAACTGCAGCCAGGCAGCCCTCGATCCCGTTCCTGTGCAGGTTTTGTTGCACCTGCTCCGGAAGATAAGGCTGCTGAAGAATCTTGTTTGACCGGATAAGCGGCTGGCTAAAGGCTTTTTGATCTTTCCAGAAAAAAACTTGTGCGTCAATCTTCATGGTATATCTTTCTGATTCAAAACTAAGAAGTAAATCCTGCCGGATTCGCCGACATATGAACTATCAAAACGAACACCAGGAATCGCTTTTCCCGGAAACGGAGTACAGAATGGCCAGTTTCGGTCAGCGCCTGGCAGCGTCTATGATTGACGGCATGCTGGTCGCCGGGGTGATGCTATGTCTTACTTACCTGAATATAAAATTCTGGAAAAGCGGCATTCTGTTTATCATGTACTCCCTGGTTACTATTGCATATAAGCCCTGGATGGAATACCGGTGGGGTGCTACGCTTGGAAAAATGGCACTGGCCATACGCGTGGTGGGATCCGGATTTCAGCGGGTGACATTAAAAGAAGAGTTGCGAAGAGTAAGTTTTTACCTCGTTCCGAATATTTTATCTGTGGTGCTTACACTGAGCACCTATTTTGGCGGGGCAATAATGGGTATTAATTCCTTTGATGAGTATAACCGGCAGATCGTTGCCATCAATCCTGCATTGCAATGGCTTAATGTGATCGTGGTCTTTATTGCCATCGCCGATTGTTTTACACTTTTGTTCAACGACCAGAACCATTCACTGCATGACCTCTATGCGGGAACCTCGGTGATTATTGACCCGGTTAAAAACTAACACTCATTAGTTTTTTAGGCTAAATTTGAATATTCTGGCCACTATGCACATTCACCGTCATCGTCTGAGAATGGTGACCGCCACCTCACTTTTTGACGGTCACGACGCAGCCATCAACATAATGCGCAGGATCCTCCAGTCAAAAGGCGTGGAGGTGATTCACCTCGGTCATAACCGCAGCGTACACGAGATTGCCGAAGCCGCGATCGAAGAAGACGTGCAGGCCATCGCGCTCACATCCTATCAGGGCGGACACCTGGAATTTTTCAAATACCTCCGCGACCTGCTCGATGAAAACGGATGCGGCCATATCCGGATTTTTGGCGGCGGCGGCGGCACCATACTTCCCTCAGAGATTCAGTGGCTGCAGGAACATGGCATCAGCCGGATCTATTCTCCGGAAGACGGACGTCTGCTGGGCCTGGAAGGCATGATCAATGACCTGATCAGTGAAACGGAAAAAGTTCTTACTCCCGGCAAGGGCATTTTCTGGACATCCGAAAAAAACTGGAACGGCAGCCTGCCACTGGGTGAATACAAGGAGATCCGCCGCATCGCAAGGTCTATTACGCATGCGGAGAGCGGAGAAAACGGAGAAAGTCGCGTATCGTCGATCGTAAATCGTGTATCGGCCAATGAACAGCACACCGTCATACCCGTAGTAGGCATCACCGGCACGGGTGGCGCGGGAAAAAGCAGCGTGACAGACGAAATCGTTCGCCGCTTTCTGCAGGGATTTCCCGACAAAACCATCGCTGTCATCTCCGTGGATCCTTCAAAGAAAAAAACAGGCGGGGCCCTGCTGGGCGATCGTATCCGGATGAACAGTATTCATTCACCCCGGGCCTACATGCGATCTCTGGCCACCCGGGAAACCGATGTGGTGCTGAGCAGCCATGTCAGGGAAGCCCTGGACATCTGCAAAGACGCAGGTTTTGATCTGATCCTGCTCGAATCGGCGGGCATCGGCCAAAGCGATTCTTCCATCCTTGGATTCTGCGACCTGCCTTTATATATTATGACGCCGGAATATGGCGCGGCCAGCCAGCTGGAAAAAATCAATATGCTGGACTATGCTGAGATCATCGTGATAAATAAATCCGATAAACCCGGCGCTGCAGACGCGATGATCGAAGTGCGGAAACAATATAAACGCAACCACGGCCTCTGGAACGCAAAAGATCAGGAACTGCCGGTAATTGCCACTACCGCTTCCCTGTTCGCCGATAAGGGGGTAGAGGAACTGTTTTCGCTCCTGCTGACGAAACTGGATGAAAAACTGGGCACCGGGTTCAGAGCCGGCCAGCAGGTGAGGGAAATAAAAAGTCATAGTGAGAAATCCATAATTCCTGGTTCGCGCGTACGGTATCTCAGTGAAATTCATGAAAGCATCGACGAGTATAACCGGTTGGTGGAATCGCAGTCGCTGATAGCCTCTAAAATGTACCGCCTCACAGGAGCGTTGGAAGAAATTCAAAAAGAAGATCCGGGTTCGCCTCTCGCTGCCGAACTGGCAAAAAGAATCGAAAAATACGATCAGGAACTCACGCCGGTAAGTAGGAAACTCATCCGTCACTGGCCTTCAAAGAAGCAGTCCTACCAGGCGGATGAATACGTGTATTCTGTGCGGAACCGGGAAATCCGGCAGCCGCTGTTTACCATCAGCCTTTCGGGCACCCGGATCCCAAAAGTCATACTGCCCGCTTACAGCGACTGGGGCGATATTCTTCGCTGGCAGGCGCAGGAAAATGTTCCGGGTTCATTTCCTTTTACTGCCGGCTCATTCCCGCTGAAAAGGGAAACGGAAGATCCGACACGCATGTTTGCGGGTGAAGGATCCCCGGAAAGAACCAATAAAAGATTTCATTATCTCTCCGCTTCACAGGTTTACAAACGCCTGAGCACGGCCTTCGATTCGGTAACACTATATGGTGAAAACCCCGATCCGCGTCCCGATATATATGGAAAGGTTGGCAACAGCGGTGTCAGCACCTGCACGGTAGACGACGCGAAAAAACTGTACAGTGGTTTCGATCTCTGCGATCCGAAGACTTCTGTGAGTATGACGATCAACGGCCCCGCACCCATCATACTGGCATTTTTTCTTCATGCTGCCATCGACCAGCAATGTGAGAAATACCTGTTGGAAAATAATCTCATGACCGTCGTCGAAGAAAAGAGAAAAAATAAATGGGGCGACAGGCTGCCATGCTACCATGATGCAAATGGATTACCGGCTTCCCATAACGGACTCGGCCTCGCCCTGCTCGGCATGTCGGGTGAAGAAGTGCTCCCTCCTGATGTCTATCGTTCGCTTAAGGCGAAAGCCCTTCAGCAGGTCCGCGGCACGGTGCAGGCAGATATTCTCAAGGAAGATCAGGCGCAGAATACATGCATTTTCTCCACTGAATTTGCCCTTAAGCTCATGGGCGATGTACAGGAATATTTTCAACAGGAGCAGGTCAGGAATTTTTACAGCGTTTCGATCAGCGGTTACCATATTGCGGAAGCCGGCGCCAATCCCATTACCCAGCTGGCTTTCACACTGGCCAATGGATTTACTTATGTGGAATACTATCTGAGCCGTGGCATGGCCATCGATGAGTTCGCCCCCAACCTTTCCTTTTTCTTCAGCAATGGCATGGATCCCGAATACAGCGTGATCGGAAGGGTAGCGCGCCGGATCTGGGCCAAGGCGATGAAATATAAATACAAAGCCAACAAAAGAAGCCAGATCCTCAAGTATCATATTCAGACAAGCGGACGCAGTCTGCACGCTCAGGAGATCGACTTCAACGATATCCGGACGACCCTGCAGGCGCTCTATGCCATTTATGACAACTGCAATTCACTGCATACAAATGCATATGACGAAGCGGTTACGACACCTACGGAAGAAAGTGTCCGCCGCGCCATGGCGATCCAGCTCATCATCAACAGGGAACTGGGCACTGCAAAAACGGAAAATTTCATCCAGGGTTCATTTATTACCGAGGAACTTACCACCCTGGTGGAAGAAGCGGTAATGAAGGAATTTGACCGCCTCACCGAAAGAGGGGGCGTGCTGGGCGCGATGGAGAGAATGTACCAGCGCAATAAAATCCAGGAGGAAAGCATGCTGTATGAAAGCCGTAAACACAGCGGTGAACTGCCCATAGTAGGCGTGAACACTTTTCTTAAAGACGGCCATGCGCGCACGACGCTGCCGCAGGAGATCATACGCAGCACTACGGAAGAAAAGCAGGCACAGATCGACAACCTCAACGCATTTAAGATGATCAACCGGCAGTCTTCGGCCGCCGCCCTGAGCGCACTGCAACAGACCGCGCTGAATAGTGGAAACCTCTTTGAGTCACTGATGGAAACGGTGAAATACTGCAGCCTCGGTGAGATCACGCACGCATTGTATGAAGTAGGAGGTCAATATCGAAGAAATATGTAAGGTACGGATCCGGGTATGGATTATCTGGCAATGGAAAGCGTGGAAGAAATGCTTTCAATCCATTCGATAATAGCCTCCGGCGTTTTCTTCATTTTAGCTGCAAGTTTTTCAATCATTTCGCTTTCTTCTCCCGGCATCAGCTCAAGGTCATCGTTGCTGACATCCGGCCGGATCTCGAGAATTTTTTCGCGGGTGTCTTCCCAGGATGTTTTTAGTTTGAGTACATGGTTCATATACGGCCATTAATTCTTGTTCGTTAAATCGCGCGTATTACGGATAAGACCTATTCCTCCGAAAAAAAAGAGCAGGCCCAATACGCCGTACACAAGGACCGAACGGATTTCCCTTCCGGAATTTGCATTTCCCCTGACGAAATAGTATGCGGCCAGAATCAGTCCCGCGATGCCGAGTACAGTAAGGATCACTCCGAATATTCTTTTTTCCATAATCCAAATGATTGGTTCCATATTGTGTTTGCAAAGAATATGCCTTGGTCTTCAAAAAGCGCTAACTCTTTCATACTGACGTGATTCCCATTTTCCGGCATAAGGCTATCCATACAAACGCTGACAGTGCGGACAATAGTAGGTACGCCGCCGGGTAATCCCCAGGTATTCCTTGCGGATGGAGTGCTTGTCCCGCGGACAAATTTTCTTTGTATATACCTGATAATTTTTTTTCAGCACATAGGCCCGTTTCCATTCCAGAAAATCGAGGCTGTAGTTTCTCGCCTCCCGCACCAGATTGGATTTTATTTGCGCGGGAATGGTTCCGACCAGCGTTCGCGGATCCAGACGGATCCGGAAAAGGACTTCATTTTTTATGATATTGCCCACACCGGAAAACATATCCTGGTCCAGCAGTACGTCACATACCAGCTGATCTTTCTTTTTATTGAGTTTAGCTCTTGCCTTCCGCGGATTCCAGTCACTGCTAAGCACGTCTGTACTGAAGTCATAGATCGCTTCAGGCGTGGAATCGATAAGCCTTATGGAACAGGTGTAAAAATTAAGTTCGACCTTTTTGAATTTTAGCGAAAGCCGGGGCGCCGTTTTTTTTCTTTCGCCAATCAGGTAAGAACCAAACATCAGAAAATGAATCCGTAGAAAAAAGCCGTCGAATACAAGCAACAGGTGTTTTCCCCATGTCCTTACCGTAAGAAGCTGCCTGCCCTTAAGCCTTGCCAGATCGATTTTCGCGTTGCCTTTTACACTGGCGACTTTCCCGCCACTGAATTTTTGCATGGCTTCACTGGCAAGGAGAATGGAGGGTCCTTCAGGCATAGAAAACGCTATTCAAAAGACAAGCCACTCCCAAACAATCATCCCATCAACCATAAACCATTTACCATATACCATCAGTGCACGCAATGATTTTTCGAATTATCTTGCCGGATGCCAAAAAAATTACTGTTTGGTCTCGTGCTGGTTCTGCTGGGATGCAGCCACAACCCATACCGGGCATCCAACAAACAATATAGAAAGCAGGTTAAGGAACTGGGCGATACCCTTCGTGCACAACCCGCCAACTATTATCTTCTCGGAGACTCACCCTGGGTTGGCACGGTAAATTTTGATCTCCGCAAACCCAATTATGTAATCATCCACCATACCGCCCAGAATGGTTGTCCGGAAACCCTGCATACTTTTACCATTACACAATCGCAGGTCAGCGCCCATTATGTGATCTGTAAAGACGGAACCGTGCACCATATGCTGAACGATTACCTCCGTGCCTGGCAGGCCGGGGTAAGCAAATGGGGAAATACCACCGATATCAATTCATCGAGCATCGGAATTGAACTCGACAACAACGGATATGAATATTTCACGGATCCCCAGTTGAACAGCCTGCTCCTTTTGCTGGATACCCTCAAAAAGAAATTCAGGATACCGGATGAGAATTTTATAGGCCACGGTGATATTGCGCCGGGAAGAAAAGTAGATCCGAACTGGCGTTTTCCCTGGAAACTTATGGCCGACCATGGTTTCGGAAAGTGGTACGGTGATACTACCGGCCTTTCTGTACCTCCGGGTTTCAATGATTTTCTTGCCCTGCGCCTTATCGGATTTAACCTCAAAGACAGTATCGCGGCCGTTTCGGCTTTCAGGCGTCACTGGCTTCAGGATTCCGTGTATATGCCATTCGACAGTGCTTCGGAAAAAGTGCTATTTAGCCTTTCGCTTCAATATCATTGATCCGGCCGGATTATTGATGCGGACGGATTAAAAAAAACCACCCGTAAGGTGGTTCTTTTTGTGTCTTGCACTTTATACTAAAAGGGACGGATTACAGGACCGGTGAATTTGCAAAATTGCTTTGGGCTATCTCTTCTATGAGACGTTTATTGAACGCTTCCAGGTCTTTGGGACTCCGGCTGGTGGTCAGGCCCCGATCGGTCACCACTTCCACATCGGCCCAATGAACGCCGGCATTTTCCAAATCGGTACGGATGGAAGGAAACGAGGTCATATTTCTGCCTCTTAACATACCCGTTTCAATCAGCAACTGGGGACCGTGGCAAATGGCCGCCACAGGTTTTTGTTCTTCCAGGAACTGTTGAGCAAAATCCACACAATCCGGATTGATTCGCATATGATCCGGATTGATCACACCGCCGGGAATGACAAGCGCATCAAAATCATCCACATTCGCTTCTGCCAATGGTACATCCACCGGGAGTTCGACAGACCAGTGATCATGATTCCAGCCTTTGACCTTTTTTTTCTGGGGAGAAACAATCTTTACAGAAGCTCCTGCCTCTTTTAACGCCTTCAGGGGACTCGTCAGTTCGACCTCCTCAAAACCGTTTTCTGTCAAAATGGCGACTGATTTACCAGTGAGTTTTCCCATATCTGAAGTTTTAAGTATATAAAATATTCTGTCATTGAAATTATTTCAAAAACGATACCAGACTGCGCCCTATCTCCACAGCCATTCACCGTTAATCCGTAATTTTAAGCCCGTCTATGACCAATGAACAGAAGCGACTGCAGGTAAATTCGTATAAAAAGATTCCTCTTGAACAGTGGGGCCCCTACCTGAGTGAAAGACAATGGGGTTCGGTACGTGAAGATTATGGCCCTTATGGCGATGCCTGGAACTATTTTCCCTTCGATCAGGCTCATTGCCGCCAGTATATATGGGGGGAAGATGGTCTTGCCGGCATCTCTGATTTTTTTCAGAACCTCTGTTTCGGCATTTCCCTCTGGAATGGGAAAGATTCCATTCTGAAAGAAAGATTGTTCGGACTCGGAAACAACCAGGGCAACCACGGAGAAGACGTGAAGGAGCTTTACTATCACCTGGACAATATCCCTTCCCATTTTTATATGGAATACCTGTACAAGTATCCACAACAGGCATTTCCCTACGACCAGCTCATCCAGGAAAACAGGCTGCGTTCCAAAAACGAGCCCGAATACGAGATTCTCGATACCGGCGTATTTGACGATGATGAATATTTTGATGTCAAAGTCACTTATGCCAAACAGAATTCTACCGATATTTTCATCAGGATCGATATCACCAACCGCTTTCACAAGCCGGCAGCCATCACCGTATTGCCCACGCTCTGGTTTTATAACCGGTGGTGGAACAACGCTGAACCGAAGCCTGATATCACGCTGAAAAACAAAAACTGCGCGAGGGCTTCCCATGCGCGGATCGGCGACTACTATCTTTATTTTCAGACGCCGAAAGAGAAATGGTTCACTGAAAATGAAACCAACAGGCAGATTGTGCAGGGTGAACCCAATGCAACGGCCTATGTAAAGGATGTATTTCATACCGCGCTCACGAAGGGTACCAACCTGGACGCGTTGAAGAAAAAAAAGAACGGTACTAAATTCGCACCCGTTTATAAGCTTAATCTCGAAGGAGGAAAAACAGAAAGCATTTACCTGCGGCTGGCCAATAAAGTCATTACCAATCCTTTTACCCTGGGATTCAAAAAGATTTTTGCGGAAAGGAAAGAGGAAGCAGATGCATTTTACGATGCGGTCCTGCATGAACAAACCGAGCCGGCTCTGAAGCGGCTGCAGCGGCAGGCATTGTCAGGCCTGCTCTGGAGTAAACAGTTTTACCATTTCGATGTAGAAAACTGGCTTTCCAGCAGCGACGGAATCACGCCGGTAAACGACGGTAAGAAATTCGGCAGGAACCACGACTGGAAACACCTGAAGAACCAGGATATCATCGCTATGCCGGACAAATGGGAATATCCCTGGTATGCAGCCTGGGACATGGCATTTCAATGCATCCCCATGGCCATGGTGGACCCGGTATTTGCAAAGAACCAGTTGCTTCTCCTCATGCGGGAATGGTATATGAAACCTGATGGCCAGCTTCCGGCCTATGAATGGAATTTCAGCGATGTCAATCCTCCTGTGCATGCATGGGCTGCACTGTCTGTATACCGGATCGAAGGAGAAAGAACAGGGAACTACGACGTTCAGTTCCTGAAAAGAATTTTTCAAAAACTGCTCATCAATTTCACCTGGTGGGTCAACCGCAAGGATTCCAATGGGAACAATATGTTCGAAGGCGGATTTCTCGGTCTGGACAACATCGGAGTCTTTAACCGCAGCATTGAACTGCCGGCGCAAATGCACCTTGAACAGGCTGACGGCACCAGTTGGATGGGTATGTACGCGCTCAATATGATGGACATGGCCCTGGAGATTGCCATGAAAGACATCACTTTCGAAGATACGGCCACCAAATTCTTTGAGCAGTTCGTTCTCATTGCCGAAGCGCTCAATGAACAGGGAATGTGGAATGAGGAAGACCGGTTTTTTTATGATACCCTGGCAATTGCCGGTTCCGCCAAGCTGCAGTTACGCATTCATTCGATTGTGGGCATCACAACCCTTTTTGCCGTATCGATCATCGAGAAGAAAAAGCTCGACAAACTTTCGGACTTCCAGAAACGGATCAGCTGGTTTGAGAACTATCGCCTGAAGAATAAAAAATTCTGGCCCAATGAAGAAAAAACGGGAGGTCACGCTATTCTGTTGTCCCTTATTCCGCGCGACAGGCTGGTAAGTCTCCTCGAACGCCTGCTCAATGAGGCCGAGTTCCTTTCACCCGGCGGCATCCGGGCGCTATCTAAATTCCACGAAAAAAATCCGTATTCGGTCACGATCGACAATGTCGACTATACCATTCGTTACGATCCGGGAGATTCAACCTCCAATCTGTTCGGAGGAAATTCAAACTGGCGTGGACCGGTATGGATGCCGATCAATTACCTGATCATACAATCCATCAGGAAGTACGGCGTATTCTATGGCAATGCCCTGCGGGTAGAATGTCCGATAGGTTCCGGACAGTACATGAATCTGGAAGAAGTGGCTGATTTTCTTACCCAGCGTGTCATCAGCCTTTTTCAGCCAGACGATTCCGGCCACACGCCTCAATACGGAAAATACAATTGGTTTTATCAGCAGCCGGGAAATGAGCACCTCAACTGCTTCTATGAATATTTTCATGGTGATGACGGGATGGGTCTGGGGGCTTCGCACCAGACGGGATGGACGGCGCTGCTGGCTGAACTGATCGCTGCGCAGAGTGTGATCACCCGAAAATCACAGGACGCTCCGGCCGCTGAAATCTCCGTGGTTGCCTAGGTTTTTGTAGTTTCATTTTTCATATGGATCAAATCAACCAGTCGATCAGCGAGCTCTTTGCCTCCTTCAGCAGCGATCCCATCGTTTCCATCAGCAAGATCCCCATGTCGGGCAGCATCCGCGTTTATTTCCGGATCCGTACTGAAGGCGGCAGCTATATTGCCACCTGGGGAATCAATATCCGCGAGAACCTGAGTTTCATCCGCTTCAGCCGTCATTTCAGGGAGAAGACATGTCCCGTCCCCCGCATCTTGGCGGTGAACAACGAAGGCACACTCTATATCCAGGAAGATTTTGGGGACGTATCGCTCCTGAACCGGCTGGAAGAAGAAGGACCGTCGCCAACCGTTTTTGCTTTATTCAAACAGAGTCTTCAGGAGCTGGCCCGTTTGCAGATCCAGGGCGACAAAGGCATGGATTATGAAAACTGGTGTCTGACTTCGAGTGAATTTGGCAGGCAGGCCATCATGAGCGATCTGCTTTATTTCAAATATTATTTCCTGGATACCCTGCAACTGCCTTACGACAAAGAAAAACTCGTCGCCGACTTTGACCTTTTCTCCACCCGGCTGGGCGACAACCCGCACAAGTATTTTATGTTCCGGGATTTTCAAAGCCGGAATATCATGGTGCTGAATGAAAAAGTCCATTTCATAGATTACCAGGGCGGGATGAAAGGAGCACTTCAATACGATGTAGCTTCCATGCTCTGGCAGGCAAAGGCCGAGCTCAGCGACGCGTGGAAAGAAGAGTTACTGGATTACTATATCAAATGCGTGGAAACCGAGCTCGGCCATCCCATCGACAAGGACCAGTTCATCAGTCAGTACAACGGTTATGTACTCATCCGTATCATGCAGGTCCTGGGTGCCTATGGTTTCCGCGGACTTTTCGAACGCAAGGCGCATTTCCTCATCAGCATTCCACTGGGTCTGAAAAATCTCCGGTCCTTTCTTCACCAGTATCCGGTGGGAAAAAATCTGCCTGAGTTTGAACGGGTGCTGAACCTTATTGTGGAAGACCAGATCATCGGCCGGTTTATCCCGCCGAGGGCCAGTGCCGAAACGCCGCTGACGGTACATATTAATAGCTTTTCCTATCGCCGGAATATTCCGGCCGACAATTCAGGAAACGGCGGCGGATTTGTCTTCGATTGCAGGGGCATTCTGAACCCGGGCAGGCTCGAGGCATTCAAAGTAAAAACGGGAAGGGATAAGGAAGTAAAGGAATTTCTTGAACAGCAGACAAAAATGCCTGAATTCCTGAACAGCGTTTTCGACCTGGTGGATATTTCTGTGGAAGATTACCTCCGCCGCGGATTTGAAAGTCTTATGGTGAGTTTTGGCTGCACCGGCGGCCAGCACAGGAGCGTATATGCCGCTGACGCGCTGTCCCGTCACCTGAAAAATAAATTCGGGGTGAAGGTGGAACTTCAACACGTAGAACAGGAAGCCAGGAACTGGAAATATTAAGGGAATAAACTCTCCGCAATCTGTATGGAATCCGGTTTGCCCACGTCCACCAGTTTAGAGCCTGAATGATCATACCCCAGGATAAGGTGGGAAGCTGCCAGATCGAGATAGACATCCACAATAGAAAATTTACCTGAAAACTTCATAAGAGGAAAGATTTCCGGGGAAAGAATATGAATCCCGCTAAAGGCTTTCTCTACCAGATCCTTTTTTGGTAGGGAAAGTTTTTCTTCTCCGCTTTGCTGGTTGCGCCAACCACAGAGGCGGTTGTCCGAATCAAAAAGAAAATTGCGGCTTGTCTTCCTGCCGGTCACGGCGAGTGTAGCCAGTGGATTTTTTTCTGAATGAAAACGGATCATGGCGGAGAGGTCCATATCCGTGAGTATGTCAGCATTCATCACGACGAAATGTCCGTCGTTAAACCATGCCGCGGCCTTCTTCAGTCCCCCGCCGGTTTCCAGCACGTCGTCCGACTCGTCGCTGATGGTGACAAAGCTTCCCCAGCTTTTGTTTTCATCCAGCGCGCGGAGGATCTGTTCTGAAAAGTGATGCACATTAATCAGCACATCCTGTATTCCGAAGGATTGCAGATAGCGCAGATTCCTTTCGAGTAGTGATTTTCCGTTTACCGGCGCCAGCGCCTTGGGATGTTGATCCGTCCAGGGTTTGAAACGGGTACCCAGGCCTGCTGCCAGGATCATGGCTTTCATCAGAGTACAATATTTTGCACCAGACTGCTCTTGTAGGGATAGTCGGTATTGTAATGCAATCCGCGGCTTTCCTTTCTGAATTGTGCGCCTTTCACGATCAGGTATCCGGTAGTGATGAGGTTCCTTACTTCACAGAGTTGAGGCGACAGCAGGGTGGTTTCATAAAGCGCTTCTATTTCTTCATGCAGAAGATCAAGCCTTTTGAGAGCCCGGTTCAAACGTATATTGGTCCTGACGATGCCGACATAATCGCTCATGAGCAGCTGCAGCTCCTTGATACTTTGCGTGATCAGGATCATTTCACCAGGCGCGGTGGTGCCCTCCGCATTCCAGTCGGGGATATCTTCCCTGAAAGGAATGGAGTCCACTTTTTTTATTGAATCGAGATAACAGCGGTGCGCAAAGACCAGGGCTTCCAGCAGTGAATTGCTGGCAAGCCGGTTGGCCCCGTGCAGCCCGGTAGAAGCACATTCGCCCGCGGCATACAGGTTTCGGATGGATGTATGTCCCCATTCGTCGGTCTTAATGCCGCCGCAACTATAATGGGCCGCCGGCGCTACGGGAATCATCTGCATTGCCACATCGATGCCGACGGACTTGCATTTTTCGTAAATATTGGGAAAATGTTCCCTGAATTTATTGATGTCCATGTGCCGGCAGTCGAGATACACGTGTTCCGTACCACCTTTTTTCATTTCGCTGTCGATCGCCCGCGCAACAATATCCCTGGGTGCCAGATCCCGGCGCTCGTCATATTTTTCCATGAACGCCTCACCGGTTTTATTCCGCAGGATGCCTCCGTCGCCGCGTACGGCTTCCGTGATCAGGAAGGAAGGGCTAACGCCCTGTTCATAAAGTGCCGTGGGATGAAACTGGATGAATTCCATGTTTTCGATCCGGCCCTTGGCCCGGTACACCATGCCGATACCATCTCCGGTAGCGATTACCGGGTTGGTAGTGGTCCGGTAGACCTGACCATTACCGCCTGTGGCGAATACCGTGATCCGGGAAAGGATTTTTACAATATAGTTCTCGCGCATATCCAGCGCATAGATGCCGAAACACTCGATATCCGGCGTTGACTTTGTCACCAGGTAGCCAAGATGATGTTGCGTGATAATGTCTACAACAAAACAATGCTTGATGATCTCAATATTTTTCAGACCGGCGACTTCCTGCAAAAGGGCTCTTTCCATTTCGCGGCCGGTAACATCCTTGTGGTGCAGGATCCGGAATTCCGAGTGGCCGCCTTCCCTTCCCCTTTTAAAGTCTCCTTCTTCATCCTTGTCGAAACGAGCACCCCAGTCGATTATCTCCTGGATTCGTTGCGGTCCCTCTTTAACGACAATCTCCACCGTTTTCGGATTACAGAGTCCGTCGCCTGCGATGAGGGTGTCTTCAATATGTTTCTCGAAACTGTCATTCTCAAAATCCGTTACGCCCGCAATGCCGCCCTGCGCGTATTTGGTATTGGTTTCGTCGGCAATGGTTTTGGTGATGACCAGGACCTGTTTATCCGGACAGGCCTTGGCCGTTTTTAATGCATAGGTGAGACCGGCGATGCCCGAGCCGACTACAAGGAAATCTGTTTTTCTGACCATGACCTAGTATACAATGGTGTATTCGAATTGTTCCGGATGGCTGAACACTTCGACAAGATTATATTGTATCACCACTTTTTTCCTGTCGGGGAAAAGTTTGGCAAGCTGGTTGTCTACTTTTTTTACAGGACGTGGAACGGTAATGGTCAGCGTATAAGGAATGGAGATACCCGAGCCCGCGGCGTCTTTCATCTGGGCAAATTGCGGACTGGCCTGCAGGGCTTTCCATTTTTCTGCATTCAGCTTCCGGGAGATCAGGCCTTCATGGCTTTCAAAATCATATATGGCGTTGAACTGATTCATGTCTGGCATGCCATTATCGGTTCCGCTGGTGGAATCAGTCTTGCCCGACATGCCTTTAAAGAGCTGGTTGAATCCGAGAGACTGGTTGTTCATCGAATTGTAGAGCTTTTGCAGGTTCGAAAGACTACTGAAGGGAATCACGATATCACTTTTGAATACTTTCTGCTGCATATTCAGTAAAAGATGCACCGTACCGTCTTTTACCAGCTTCTTGTTTTCTTCCGTAATATTTTTTGCGGTATCCACCAGGGTTTTCATCATAACCGTGGTATCGATGTCCTTCGGAGGCATCTGTTTGTCCATCTCTTCTTTCCCGAGGTATGTTTCCATAACCTGCAGGAGCTGGCTCATGTCGGAATGAATGGAATAGATGCCTTTACCATCTGACTTTATATCGATATCCTCATTGATTTCAAAACATCCGCCGAGAAGGAACAGGCCTGCGAAGGCCAGAAGCATTTTCATTTTCTTCATAAAATAATAAGAGGCAAGGTACATGTTTAAGTGAATTCCAGCAGATATAACACGCTAAAACTTTGCGATGCGCCGGGCCCTAGATGTATGAGACCCATGGTATTGTTAAATGCATCGGGAGCGGCGCTCAGGTTCTCCAGCGCAATGGATCTGCGTCCGGGCGGAGTATATACCTGCACATAAGGATAGGTCTTGTCCGGGTATAAGCTTAGCCTCAATCCGTTTTCCGGATTTTGGAGTACGGCCGCGGGTTGCTGAAAGTCGTCATTCAGCAAAAAGCAATGATCAAAAAACTCCTGACCGATGGTCCGCGCAGTATTGAACCGCGTGTCATCGGCCAGTTTGCCGGTAGGTATCAGCCTGTCATCGAAGACCACCATTTTCTTTGAACGGAGCTTGAGCAGCCATTGATCCGTCACTCCCTCGAGACCAAAATAAGGGTGCCATCCATCGGCGATGGGTATGCGAAAACCGGAGAGGTTGGTGACACGGGTGGTTAGCTCGAGCCTCCCTTTTCTTTTTAAAGTATATTTGACTTCTATCGAATAGGTGAAAGGATAGGCAGGGTCGTCTTCGCGGTACTCATACTGAAGAAGTACCGACGCCTGATCTGACTGAATATCTTTTTCCTTAACGGAAAAAGGTTTGTCAGCGACCAGGCCGTGAATGGCCGTACCATCCGGAAATTTATTTTTGAATTCGTAATTCTTTCCTTCGAAAACGTAGCGCCCTCCGGCGATACGGCATACAAAGGGAGAGAGTTTCGCGCTGCGGTAAGACAGGAGATGATTCTTCCGGAGATCGTCCTGATTCCGGTAACCTTCGATCACCATGATCCTGCGGTTGCCGGCCGGAATGGAAAATTCCTGGAGCAGGGCGCCGGTATCGGGGAGGATTCTTACCTGGATGCCGCTCGTCAGATCAGTAATCTGCAGAAGATCCAGGTCTTCGTCTTTTTCACGGGTAATGGTAAAAGACATTTGAAATCAGTTTATTTTTCTGAATATGAAGGAAAAAGAAATAAGAGAGCAATTTCAACAATATTTCTCAAATGGTTTTTGCCTCGCGGCAGCGCCGGGAAGAGTGAATCTGATCGGGGAACATACCGATTATAACCAGGGGTTTGTATTACCCGGCGCTATAGACCGGAGGATCTATGTGGGACTGAAGGCTTCTGCAGACTCGTCACTCAAGGTAAGCGCGCCTGATATGGGAGAAAGCTTTTCTTTCGCGGCAGACCATCGGCAGCCCGTTCCCGGATGGCCTACCTATCTGATCGGCATGCTCCATATGATGCTGCAGGAAAAAAAATTGACAGGAGGCCTTGACATCGTCATACGCGGCGACGTTCCTGTCGGTGCGGGAATGAGTTCCTCTGCAGCACTCTGCGCGGCCACAGGACTTGCACTGAATGAATTTTTCGGCCTTGGTTTTTCGCGACTGGAGATCGCCCTGGCGGCACAGCAGACAGAACACCGTTTTGCCGGTGTGAAAACGGGTATCATGGATCAGTTCGCCAGTCTTTTTGGCCGCCGGGGTCAGCTCATCAGGCTCGACTGCCGGAGCATGGATTACGAATACCTGCCATTCCATTTTCCCGGCATGGGCCTCCTCCTCCTGAACACCATGGTGAGTCACAGCCTGGCCAGTTCCGAATACAATCTGCGCCGGCAGCAATGCGAAGAGGGTGTTGCTTTCCTTCGACAGTTTGATCCCAAAGTAGAGTCCCTGCGGGATGTAAGTATTCCCGTTCTTGAAAGCCACCGGGCTTCCCTGGATCCTGTTGTATATAAAAGATGTCGTTTTGTACTGGAAGAAAATCAGCGCCTGCTGGATGCCTGCACAGCACTCCGGACAGAAGATCCTCACGAATTTGGAAAACAGATGTGGGCATCACATCTTGGACTAAGTCAGGATTATGAAGTCAGCTGCCCGGAATCTGATTTCCTCGTCGGGCATTTGAAAAATTCGGATGGCGTTCTTGGCGCAAGGCAGATGGGAGGGGGATTTGGCGGATGTATCATCGCCCTCGTTGAAGAAGAAAAAAGGGAAGCGGTGACAAGCGGAGTATCCGGAAAGTACCGTGAACAATTCAATAAGGATCCCTCGACTTACATCATGACGATTGAAGATGGTGCTGAAATATTGGTTACCGTTTAGGCCGGCACCGCTTTTTCAGGTTCGATCCATTCATTGTATTCTTTCAGCAGGCTGATGAGTTCTTCTACAGCCGTCTCGCTGTTCACGCCTCTTTTCATTACTTCCTTTCCTTTGTAAAGCGTGATCTTCCCCGGGCCACTGCCTACATATCCAAAATCTGCATCAGCCATTTCACCGGGTCCGTTTACAATGCATCCCATAATGGCAATCTTCAAGCCCTTCAGGTGACTGGTTACGGATCGTATTTTAGCCGTGGTCTCCTGCAGATCGAAAAGTGTTCTGCCGCAGGAAGGGCAGGAAATGTATTCTGTTTTGGAGATTCTGGACCTGTTAGCCTGCAGAATCGAGAACGCCGTATTGTTGAGGAACCGGTGGTTGTTGCCGGCAGGAAGATAGGTTCTGCCCGTTACCCGGTCGTCTGTCATTTGAGACGGATCATTAATGATCCAGATCCCTTCGATCAGTCCATCGGTGAGCAGGGCGCCTGATTCGACAGCGAAATGAATCAGCTGCCTGTCGACGGTTTTCTCCATGCATTCCACAGCAAGTATAACCGGGATCCCCTTCCCTTCGTCCATCCATCCGGCCATAAACCGCCGTGTATCCTGTACGGGATTTGTGTGGTCTGAATAAATACAGAGCACGACGCCGGGAATGTCCCGGAGCTTTGCTCCAAAATCCGCCGCGTCAACACCCCGCGTGTTGAGGGAAATAAAATTCATGCCGGGTGACCAGCGTTCGATTGAACCCAGTTCACCGGCAGTAGCGAGAGGGAAATATTTTTCCTCCCCGTTGAGGTTTTTTTTAATGGCCATCGTATTCCATGCCGCATGATTGCAGATTACTTTGCAGGTGCCAGGCAAAGCAAAATCAGGAATGTTGTTGCCCGTATAAATAAAATCAGCCGCCGCATCTCCGATATTCCACTTGTCGGTGAATGCATCATAATCGTAACCGATATCCAATAATGATTCGCGCGTGATGGAAGTCGTATGCATGAAATCCGCAACGACAACCGGCGGGTGGGAACCCCCGATATTCTGCACGGCTACCGTTTTTCTTTTCCTGTATTCAAAGGGTGAGTAGGAAATATTTTTCAGCGGTGGGATGCCTTCTCCCTTGGATTTTGTCTCATAGCGGCGTACGATATCCTGGCAAACAGGTATCTCAAATTCCGGATCTTCCGTCAGCGAAACACGAATGGTATCGCCAATGCCGTCTTCCAGAAGGGTACCGATTCCGATGGCAGACTTGATCCTTCCGTCTTCACCGTCGCCTGCTTCCGTTACACCGATATGGAGCGGATAAAGCAGGCTGAATTCATCCTGCATTGTCTTAACGAGCAGGCGGTAAGCTTCCACCATCACCAGCGGATTGCTGGATTTCATACTCAGGACGATCTGGTGATAGTTTTCTGCACGGGCGATCCTGAGAAATTCCATGGCGCTCTCTACCATGCCCATGGGGCTGTCCCCGTAACGACTCATGATGCGGTCACTGAGTGAGCCGTGATTGGTTCCGATGCGCATGGCCGTTCCGTATTCCTTACAAATGCGGATAAGTGGAACAAAGCGGTCGCGGATGCGCTCGATTTCTTCACCATAGGCCTGGTCGGTATATTCAATAAATTCAAATTTCTTTTTGTCGGCGTAGTTGCCTGGGTTTACTCTTACTTTTTCCACGATCCTCGCGGCGATCTCTGCAGCATTGGGAGTAAAGTGTATATCAGCCACCAGCGGTGTCTGATAGCCGCGACGCCGGAGTTCGTTGCGGATATTGATCAGGTTTTCCGCTTCCGTTTTGCTGGGCGCCGTGATACGGATAAGTTCCGCGCCGGCTTCAATACAACGAATGGACTGCTCGACGGTCCTTTGTGTATCCATGGTATCGAAAGTGGTCATGGTCTGCACGCGTATGGGCGCACCGCCTCCGATCACAAGATGACCTACGGCAACGGGAACCGTATTCAGTCGTTCATATTCAGTCAGTGACCGGGTATAAAATTGCATGCTGCGTTTATTATGACAAAATTAGCAAGGAATGGGACGACTACCAATCCTTATCGGGCTGGCTCAGAGAGTGGTTTTTGTTCTGGTTCATCTTCTCCTGAACGTCTTTTTCACGCTGGATCAGTGATTTCAGGTATTGTTCCACCTGCTGTTTGGTCAGCTTGCTTTGCTGGGGTTTTGGCTGTTTATTCTGATCCTGTTTCTGGTTGTTCTCTTTTTTATCGTCTTTTTTATTTTGCTGCTGTTGCTGGTCCTGTTTTTTCTTCTCCAGCAGTGCTTTGATCAGATTGTCACGGGCCATACTGTCTGCGGGATCGAGCCGGAGTGCGTTTTTCCAGGCATCTATACTTTCCAGCAGCTTTTTCTGCCGGATCATCGCGACACCCTTATTATAGTAAGCGCTTTCACGTGTATGCTCGTCGGCTTTGGATTGTAACACATCGTCATAAGTTGATGCCGCGGCTTCATAGTCGTTTTTTTTGAACCTGGCATCGCCTTCATTAAAGCGGGCGTTTGGGTTTCCGGGATTTTTTTTTAGCGCTTTTTCATAGCTTTTCAGGGATTCATCATATTTCTGCTGATTATAGTAACGGTTGCCCTGACGGATCAGCGCATCAGCAGATTGTGCGCGGGTACTCAAAACGCAAAGGCCGAAGACCAAGGTTGAAAGGGCACCGCGGAGCACGGACGAACGGAAATTCAATATGGTGGAATATGAGTTAGGCAATTTTTCTTTTTCTTTCCGGGATAAACCATTCCACGAGCAGCAGAAGGCCCGCCAGCCCTATAAACCAGGGAAAATAATTTTTATAGTTGACAAATTCATTGTCGGACAATGCTCTTTTTTCTATACTGTCCAAACGCTGGGTCAGTGTGACCGTCGCATCTTCCAGGTTGTCGAGCCGGATATAGATCCCGTTCGTGGCATCGGCAATTCCCGCGAGTTCCTGTTCGTTCAGTTTGGATATTACCGGGTTTCCGCTTTCGTCTTTTTTTGTTTCCCTGGTCTCCGGATCGATGATTTCCGATCCTTCGGGGGAACCGATCCCTACCGTATTCACCATCACACCATTGTCCGCCAGTTGTTTGGCGATCTTCAGCCCTTCCGGGTCGTGATCCTCCCCGTCTGAGATCAATACAACGGCTTTATACTTGTGTTCATTGCGGTTAAACGAATTATTGGCCATCGTCAGGGCTTCTGAAAAAACGGTGCCCTGGGTTGGAACAGCACCGGGTCCCGCTTCTGAAATATACATTTTGGCGGCGCCATGATCCGATGTCAGGGGCATTTGCAAATAGGAGCGGCCGGCAAAGAGAATAAGGCCAAGCCGGTCCTGATCGAGCCGGTCAGTGAGGCGGTAAAGAAGCTGCCTGGCTTTGTCGAGGCGGCTGGGCTTAACGTCCTGGGCCAGCATGCTCTTACTCACGTCAAGCATCAGCATCACATCAACGCCCTGCCGGGAGATGTTTTCCGCTGTGCCGCGGGCGCGCAGATTGGCAAGTCCCGCAATAAGGAAAAACAAGGCAGCGCATACGAGGAGAAATTTTGCGAGGAATTTTTTTTCGGAAAATGATTTGATGAGCCGGGAGACCAGTTCGGGGTCGCCGATACGCCGGCTCAGTGTTTTCTTCCAGCGGATAAGCTGCAGGTATCCCAAAACAAGCAGCGGGATCAAAAGAAGTCCAATAAAATATTCCGGGTGCTGAAAATGCATAAGATTAAAAACGCCGCTGCCGGCAAGATAAGCCAGAAGAAGCTGGCCTTTTATTTCTTTCCGTTAAAAAATCCCAAATGGGCCAGTATATCCCGGAGAAGCCTGATCCTCACTTTGGGTATGTTGTCTGAATTCGCCGATTCTATATTCAGGACGAAGAAATAGGGATGCCTGTTCTCCTCGATCCATCCTACGATCCAGCCCAGGCCGTGACCATTTTCCAGATTTCCCCATCCTGTTTTATATGAAAGTTTATAATTGGTATTTTGTTCCCTGAGCATAACCGACTGAACCGTTTCCTGGGTGCTTTTGAAAAAAGGAAGCTGGTTAAAATACAGCTTCTTTACAAGGCCCAGTTCTTCATCCGGTTTAATTTTCATCCGGTTATTCAGCCAGAAGGAATCTATCGGCCCGCTGATATCCCTGTTTCCATATCCCAGCGTGTCTATCCATTGTTTCATCCTGTCCCTCCCGATTCGCCGCGCTACTTCCTGGTAATAAGGAACGGAAGAAACTTCAAATGCTTCCTTCATCGTCAGATCTTTGTTCCATTCTGCCACCGGCCTGGTTACGCCATCCCAGGGGATGATCATGTTCTCATTCTTTATGACGCCGGTCTGAATGCCGATCAGGGAATTTACGATTTTGAAAGTAGAGGCCGGAGTATAAGAACTGTCGCGGTAACGCGGCAGATTATAGATGATGAAATTATTTTCTGAATTGTTGAAAAGACCAAAACATCCTTTCACACCCGCGGAGTCAAAATATAATCCCAGGCTGCCGTCTTCTTCCACATTGTTGGTGGAGCAGGATGCAAACAACATGATGGCCAGTGAGGGCAGTAGGATCCGGTGCATGTAAAATTTTTGCAAAAATAAGGCGTGCACGACTAACCGGATATGGTTATATTTAGTAAGGGATTGGCATGTTCACGAAACTGGATATCGAAAAATATTTTGTCGCAGAAAAGCAGGAGAGTCTGGTGTTTCTGGTCCTGGGCATCGTTGCCATCATCATGGCGCTTGCTTTTTATTTTGTCCAGAAAACGCCCGGCTTCCGGGGCGCTGCCTATCCCCTCCTGATCCTGGGTCTTATCCAGTCAGCAGCCGGCTATGCGGTCTTCAGCCGGAGTGACGATCAGCGGATAAACGGGGTGTATGCATATGATATGAATCCGGATCAGCTGAAGAGAGTGGAACTTCCCCGCATGAAGAAAGTAAGTCTGCGATTCAAAATCTACAGGAAAGTTGAAATCGCCGCCATCGTCTGCGGTCTTATCCTTGTTTTTGTTTTCAGAAATTCTTCAGTCAGCCGTTTCTGGTTTGGATTCGGCATTTCTATCACGCTGATGGCTGCCGAACTATTCATTGCTGACTACATCGCAGAAAAGCGGGCGATTCACTATACCGGGCTGCTGGAGCAGTTTTCCCGTCCGGATCCGGGGTCTCCGTCCAGACCAGGTTAATCATTCTGCAAGAGGAGCGTTTTACCGGTGCGTTTTGTTAAGCCGGGAAGTCTGGCCGTGTTTGTCAGATCGGTTTTATACGCCCGTGTTGTGAGGTTGGCTTTATCTGGCACGGCTTGTCAGATTGGTTCTATCCTGCCGGGTTGTGAGGTTGGCTTTATCTGGCAAGGCTTGTCAGGCCGATGCGGCAGGTGCGTCTGCAAAGCGAGTATGCAGCGTCTGGCTAAGTACTTCCTCCACTTCTTCGAGACTGTTTTTTTGTACGAGCTGGTTGCGGACTTCTTTGATATGGGAAATCCCTTTCAGGTAGTTGCCATAATGTCTGCGCATTTCCAGGATCCCCAGTACGGGTCCCTTCCATTCGATGGAGCGGTGAAGATGTTCGCGGATCACGGCAATTCTTTCTTCGAGTCCGGGCCTTTCCAGGTGCCTGCCCGTTTGAAGGAAATGTTTAATCTCCCGGAAGATCCATGGATATCCGATGGCCGCCCGGCCGATCATGATTCCATCCACGCCGTAGCGGTTTTTGTATTCAAGCGCTTTTTCCGGGTGATCCACATCGCCATTTCCGAATATTGGGATTTTTATCCGCTGATTATTTTTCACACGGGCAATGAGTGTCCAGTCTGCCTCCCCTTTGTATAACTGCGATCGCGTACGCCCATGGATAGTGAGTGCACCGATGCCTTCATCCTGCAGCCTTTCGGCAACCTCTTCAATATTTTTTGACAGGTCGTCCCAACCGAGTCTGGTTTTTACGGTAACCGGCAGGCTGGTAGACCTTACAACTGCGCGGGTAAGCCTTACCATAGCCGGGACGTCTTTCAGCACGGCCGCTCCTGCTCCCTTGCATACGACTTTTTTTACGGGGCATCCGAAGTTGATGTCCACCAGGTCCGGGCCCGTTGCATCGATGATCCGGGCGCTGAGCGACATGGCTTCTTCATCACCGCCAAAGATCTGAATGCCAAAAGGGCGTTCATATTCAAAAAAATCAAGTTTCTGACGGCTTTTGATCGCATCCCTTATAAGCCCTTCGGAAGAAATAAACTCGCTGTACATCAGGTCGGCACCGTATTTCTTGCATACATACCTGAAAGGAGGATCACTCACGTCTTCCATGGGCGCCAGGAGCAGGGGAAAGTCCGGCAATTCAATATGTTGTCCTATCCGTACCGACATGGCTCACTTTAACTGGGCTGCTTTTCCGGAGACGAAGGTCTGCCGATATTGGACCGGGGTTCCTTAATTTCGCACAGCTTTCCGCAAAGATACTTCATAAAGAGGGAAGCCTTTTCCATGCAAACCTATCTGAGAGAGAAGCCGGTCTGGCTGCAACTGGTCATTTTTGGAGCGCTCACAGGCGGCATAATGCTGGCGGGAATCTACGTGGGATTCAGTATTATCGCATCGGTCAACCATATGACCATGCAGCAGATCATTGCGCTGGGCCCTGCTGAATTTGCGAAACCTGAAAACATAGGAATTATCAGGGGGTTAATGGTACTCCAGTTCTTCGTGATCTTTTTTCTGCCCCCGCTTGTTTTTGCCTATCTAACCGACCCTCATCCTCTCTATTATGCCGGGATTCGCCCGGCCCAGAAAAAGTCCTTTTTTCTTCTGGCCGTAGGCATTATGGTCGCAGCCTATTTTACCGTGGAGTTCTTTGGGTTGATCAATGAATGGCTCGTGCGGCTGCTTCCAAAGAATACACAGTCCTGGATTACGGGAGGTGAGGACGAAGCCAACGGGACGCTGAAAAACCTGCTCAATATGAAAGGTGGCCGGGACCTCGTCAAATCCATTCTCCTGCTGGGTGTTTTGCCTGCAGTGGGAGAGGAACTGTTCTTTCGCGGGATCCTGCAAAAGCTTTTTATACAGATCTTTCGTAAAGCCTGGCCGGGCATTATTTTCACAGCCTTCCTTTTTTCTGCATTTCATATGCAGTTCATGGGATTTTTGCCCCGTATGGCGCTCGGCGTCATTCTTGGAGCGCTGTACTGGTACAGCGGCAGCCTGCTCACCTCCATGGCGGGGCATTTTACCTTCAATACCATCAATGTGCTGCTGATCTATTTTAATATCTCCGATATAGATGCCAAAACAGAAACCAGCCTGGTTTTCATTTTGATCGGCCTGGTTTCCCTGGCCATTGTGATTTTCCTGCTAAACTGGCTCCGGAATAAATCTGCCACCAGCTATTACCGGGAGTTCCAAAATGACTCAGATTCTGTTCTCTTTGAGGAGCCCGACGATCCGGCATAGTATCAAATCCGTAACTTCACACCATGGCACTTCAGGCTGTCACTTTCAGAATCCGGGCGCTGACTTCCCTGTTTTTTGTGGCCATTATGCTGGCCGGCCTTTTATGGAATGTCTGGAGTTTTTTTATACTTTTTTCTATCGTTCATTTTGGATGCTGGTACGAATACCAGAAACTGATTTCCAAAATTGATCCTGCCTATACCTCCATCAGCTCCTTTCAGCGGTATGGCGTCATGATCGCCGGCTGGTGCATTATGATGTATTGCAGTCACCCGGGCCTGCGCAATGACAGCGAAAATGTCGCGCTTCACAATACGGGACTTTATGGTGGTCTGCTCTTTCTTTTTATCCTGCCCGTTGCAGAAATTCTTTATACAAAGAAAACCTACATCCGCAACATGGGATACTCCGCTCTGGGGTTAATCTATATATCACTCAGTCTCGGGCTGCTGTTCAACCTGCGCACCTTTCATCCGGGAGCAGCGCTTGAACTGTACAACAAACTCCTCGTCCTGGCCATTATCCTCAGCCTCTGGGTAAACGATACAATGGCTTATCTGGTGGGTTCCCTGATAGGTAAAACACAACTCACGCCTATCTCGCCAAAAAAAACATGGGAAGGAACAGTGGGAGGAATCATTTTCGCGATCCTCGCCATGGGAGCTCTCGGATATTATCTTGGCAGTGGGGAATTGCAAATTATTATCCAGTGGATGATCGTGGCGGCCATCGCCTCGGTCAGCGGTACGGTGGGAGACATTCTGGAAAGCAAGCTCAAAAGACTGGCTGATGTAAAAGACAGCGGCCATATCATGCCCGGCCATGGCGGCTTCCTCGACCGGTTCGATTCCCTGCTCTTCGCCACGCCTTTCATTTGGCTTTACATTGTTATGTTTGCATAATTTTTTTACCCGATGACCATTCACAAGGAAGGATATAAGACGATTGCGATTTGTGCCGTGATTTTTGCCCTGATCAACCTGATTTCATTCAGGAGCATCAGTTCTGGCATGCCCTGGCTGGGATGGGTCATATTTATCGTTACACTAGCTTTCCTGCTGTTTATTATTTCTTTTTTCAGGGTACCTTCCAGAACCCACACGATCGGAGAAAACCTGGTGGTCTGTCCCGCAGATGGTAAAGTGGTGGTGATCGAAGAAATCACCGATGAAGAATATTTTCATGACAGGCGCCTGCAGATATCCATTTTCATGAGTCCGGCCAATGTTCACCGCAACGTTAACCCCATCAGTGGCGACGTGGTCTACAGTCAGTATCACAAAGGGAAATACCTGGTCGCCTGGAATCCTAAGTCATCCACCGAAAACGAAAGACACAGCGTGGTGATAAAAAATGCCAAAGGCAGTCTGCTCGTAAAACAAATTGCGGGTGCCGTTGCCAAACGCATCATCAACTATCTCAGCCCCGGCCAGGAAGTCAAGCAGGCAGAAGAAATGGGATTTATAAAATTTGGCTCCCGGGTGGATGTCTTACTGCCTCCCGGCACTCCTGTAAAAGTGCAGCTTAACCAGGTCGTACAAGGCGGCGTGACGGTTATGGCCGAATGGTAAGCGGTCAGAAAATTTCCATAAGTTCCTTCAGCGAATGGACGGTATAAGTTGCTTCCACAGGCGTGGAAAGTCCTGTATGATTTACAAAAACCTGGTCCATACCAATTTCTCTGGCGCCCAGGATATCCACTTCAGGCGAATCACCGATCATTATGCTTTCATGTAAGGCGGCTCCGCTTTTAGCGAGCGCATAATCAAATATCTCACGGTGTGGTTTGAGGCTGTTGCTGCTTTCGGAAGTAATGATTTCCCGGAAATATTTTGCAATGCCCGAGCTGTTCAGTTTGTGAAGTTGCGTTTTTTCAAAGCCGTTCGTGATCAGGTGGAGTGCATATCCTTTTTCAGTCAGATAATCCAGCAGGGGAACGGTATCAGGGAACAGCGCTTTTTTGGTGGGAAGTACTTCCAGAAATTCAATTCCCATCCGCCGCGCCAGTTCCTCATCTCCGTTCCGGAATTCCAGCAGGCTCAGAAACATCCTCTTCCAGCGCAGTTCATCCACCTTCATCTGCCCTTTGCGGTAGCGGTCCCAGAGCCTTTCGTTATGACCGAGATAAAGTTTGTGAAAACGATCGAAATCATCCACGCCGGCCCTGGCCAGTGAAAGGGAATGATAGATGTCGAGCAGGGCTTCCCGGCTGTTGACGTCAAAATCCCAGATAGTATGATCCAGGTCGAAAAAAAGATGACGGTAACGCATGATCTGCAAGTTAGTTTAAAGAGGCCGCGCCTGAAACCGGCATCCGCGTTTCATGTATCTTTCCGCTATGAAAGTAGTCATCACGGGAGCCTCCCGAGGGCTTGGATTCAGCATGGCGGAAAGTTTTGCAGGCGACGGACATGACCTATACCTCACGTCTGTAAGTGAAGTGAAATTATATAATGCCCTGGGGTCGCTCATGAACCGGTTTCCCGGGTGCGTGATCAAGGCAAATCCTTTTGACCTTGGCACAAAGGAAGGCGCGGAAGGTTTTGGTAAATGGGTAACGGGACTTGGCGTGGAACCGGATATATTGATCAACAATGCGGGAACCTTTGAGCCCGGCAGCATCATTGATGAAGCGGACGGCCAGCTGGAACGGCTGCTTCAGGTAAACCTGTTGAGCGCCTATCATCTCACACGCACCCTTCTTCCGGCCATGATGAGACGTAAATCCGGTCATATTTTCAATATCAGTTCCATTGCAGCCCTCCAGGCCTACCGCAATGGCGGGTCTTACAGTATCAGCAAGGCTGCCCTTGCGGCATTCTCAAAAAACCTGCGCGATGAACTGAAGCCCTTTTTTATCAAAGTGACCTGTATCTATTCAGGCGCGGTCTATACGGATTCCTGGGCTTCCACCGGTGTTAATCCCGGCCGGATCATGAAGGCGTCTGATATCGCGGAATCCGTGCTTCAGATTTCCAAACTTTCTCCCCAGGCGGTGGTGGAAGAACTGGTCATCAGACCATTGCAGGGAGATCTTTGAGAATGATTAATTATCAATTATTAATTAATAATTGATAATTATTAACTGTTTTTTTAGATGAGTGGCTGGACTGCCTTTACTGTGGTTTTTATATTTGCAATAGTCGCCGGTCACCAAAAAATATTACTATCAGATCTATTCTACTATTCCGGTTTTTACTGATCAGCCTGTTTTGCGGTTTCGCGACTGCTGTCAGCGCGCAGGCCCAGTTTTCGGCAAAGGCCAGCACAGCCACCATGGGCCGGTCCGAATACGTGGAAGTGCAGTTCATTATAGAAAATGCAAGGCAGATCGGCGAAGTGCAGCTTCCTGCTTTTTCAGATTTCAATATAATTCAGGGCCCTAACCAGTCAACGGGCGTAACCGTAACAAACGGAGTGATGTCTGAATACAAGGGCATCAGCTTTGTGTTGCAGCCTAAAAAAACCGGTGCGCTGATCATCAGGCCCGCTGTTGCATCCATCGACGGACAGTCGATGCACACGGTTCCCCTCACCATTATGGTAAACGGCCGTGCGCCGGTGAGCAGATCACCCGGATTTTCACCGTTGCCGGACCCTTCATGGCCGGCTGCCAGACCGCAGGTGGATATGGACGATGTAGTCCGGCCGGGAGAGGACGTTCAGGAAAAAATCCGCAAGAATTTTTTTATTAAGGTAGATGTCAGCAAGACCGAATGTTACCTGGGTGAACCCATTGTTGCCACCTACAAGTTATATGTCAGGCTTCGTTCCGATTCACGCGTAACGCGCCATCCTTCCCTGAATGGTTTCAGTGTATACGATATGATTGATCCTGCCGACGACAGGGTCTCGGTGGAAAAGCTCAATGGCAAGAACTATTCGGTGCATATCATCCGGAAAGCACAGCTCATCCCGCTCCAGCCGGGCGATGTGGTGCTGGATCCGGTGGAGCTGGATAACAACATTTATTTTATCCGGGCAGAAAAGAACAGCACCCGTGGCACAGGCCAGGGATTGAGCGACCTGTTCGACAGACTCTTTGAACCGGAAGTTAATGGTACCCCCTTCACCCAGCACGTGGTGCTGGAAAGCAAACCGGTTACGATTCATGTAAAACCCCTGCCTGAAAACGGCCGGCCCGATGATTTCAACGGAGCAGTCGGGAAATATTCCATACAAACTTCCGTCAGTCAGAAATCGGTTGATACGGGGGATGCGGCCATTCTTTCTGTCATGGTAAAAGGAACCGGCAACCTGCCGGTGATTGATGCGCCATCAATAAACTGGCCTCCGGGTATGGAATCTTATGAGGTCAGCAATAAAGAGAATATCGACAAAGGCGTTGCTCCGCTGGGCGGGACAAAACAGTTTAACTATAGTTTTCTCTGCAGTAAAACCGGAAGCTATACCATCCCGGCCATCCGTCTCAGCTATTTTGATCCGGGATCAAAAACCTATAAAACGATAGAGTCAGATCCCGTTGAACTCAGGGTCACCGGATCAGGAAAAAAGAAACATCCCAGACCTGTAGTCCAGCCTGCGCCAAAAACTGAAGAACCGGGCTATATATGGATTCCGGTGGCCTTGCTGGTGGCAGGCGCTGCAGGATATGGATTCTACCGCTACAGGAGAAGAAAGGCCACCATCAAAGCGGAAAAAGAAAGACAGCTGGCTGAAGAGTTAAAAAGGAAAACAACGCCGGTGAGGGCCGATCCGCTGCAGGAATCCCGTCAGATGTTCGACGCGGGAGACTTTGGACGGTTTTACACAACGCTCAACCGTTCCCTGTGGAAAGCGGTTTCAGAAAACCTGCGCCTTCCCGCGAGTGAACTCAACAAACTGAATATGGCCAGCGGCCTGCGTGCAAGAGGATGGAGCGACGAGGATATTATCAGGCTGAAAAATCTTCTGGACGAATGTGAACTTAAGCTCTATACCCCGGAAGTCAGCACCAGCGATATGCAGCGGATGATGGCTTCCGCGAAAGACAGTCTTGAAAAACTAACGGTAGAAGGATAAACGCCCGGACTATTCGGTGTATTTATATCCCACGCCCCTCACGGAGTGAAAATAGCGGGGATTGCGGCTGTCGTCGTCGAAATATTTACGGAAGTTCAGGATAAAGTTGTCGATGGTACGGGTATTCGGGTATACGTGATAACCCCAAACTGTCTGGAGGATCTTTTCCCTTTTTACCACTTCATTCTTGTTTTCAATGAGCAGTTTCAGCAGCATGGTCTCTTTCTTGCTGAGGCGGAACTTCTCGTTTTTCCGGTTATAGGCTTCCTGTGCTTTGAAGTCGATGGTATTCCTGCCGAAAATATATTTGTCCGGAACTTTGTATTTCTCCTGGAGCATTCCTGATTTTTCGATCAGCTTATGCACACGAAGCAGGAGTTCCTCGAGGTTGAAGGGTTTGTCGAGATAGTCATCCGCCCCTTTCTTAAGTCCCAGTATACGGTCTGCACTTGTATTTCTCGCACTGAGGATCAGTATAGGCACGGGATTTTGATTCACGCGTATAGTTTCCGCCACGGTGATGCCGTCGATTTCAGGCAGCATGACATCCAGGATAACGAGGTCGAAATATTCATCCGCAATCGCCTTCAGCGCTTCGGTTCCATTGTAGGCGGATGTGACCTGGTAGTTTTCCAGTTCCAGGTTCAGCCTTAGAGCATCATGCAGGTTCTGCTCATCTTCCACCAGCAAAATCGATTTGCGCGACGATGCGTTCATAAACCTTCCGGGATTGGATGTTTGACTAAAATGTTCATGCTTCGGATAAATTGAAACGGACTTTAAACAAACTGCCCCGGGGATAGTTATCCGCCACTTCCAGCCGCATCCTGTGATCAAGGGTGATCTTCCTGCAAAGATAGAGCCCGAGCCCGGTGCCCTGGGTCGTCCTGGTATCTTCATTGCCTACCCGGTAAAACTTCTGGAAAATCCGCTTCCATTCCTTTTTAGGAATGCCCGGTCCTTCATCCCTCACTTCCAGTATACCCTGATCGCCGATACGGTTGAGAAGAATTTCCACAACAGAATCGGGAGGCGAATATTTAACAGCGTTTTCGATCAGATTGTTGATCAGTATCTGCATGAGGATCGGGTCGCCGAAAACACGGAGATCCGGTTCAATTGATTTTTTCCAGCTGCGATGGGGAAAGCGGCTTTCAAAATCCTGCAGGGACTCCTGCACCACCCGGGAAAAGTCCAGGTGTTCTTTATTGAGAAGATAGGATCCTCCCTCGAGCTGGGCAGAGACAAGAATGTTTGCCGTAAGCGTATTGAGCCGGTTGATCTCCTGGATGGAAGACTTCAGGATCTTTTCTTTTCTGGCATCGTCCAATTGATATTTCTGAAGGGTTTCCATATTAAGCCGCGCTATGGAAATGGGCGTTTTCAGTTCATGCGTGATGGCCATCATGAAATTCTGTTGTTGCCGCTGGATGCGGATCTGCCGCATAACCGCATGATAGAGGAAAAAGGCGCCGATCAGGATGACAGATAAAAAAACCAGGCCCTCGCTGATATAGGCCGCCGTCATCCTGTCCCTTTCGTTGAAGATCTTATCCACTTTATTCAGGTACGCCACGTCGTCGTGCGTCAGCAGACTGAGCTTGTATTCTGCCATCCGGCTGTTTTGAATATTCAGGGCGATAAACCACCAAATCAGGGCAGCCAGCACATAGACCAGCAGGAACCAGTATATGACCGTCGCCCGGCTTAGCGATGTTTTTTTGAAGAGGGACATGTCAGATCCGTTTGTTTCACCGGCTAGGGAATTCGTTCGAGTCTCAGGCCTGCGCTCAGCACATTTTTCAGCGGGTCTTCCCGCATCAGCTGTTCCAGTTGTATATGATAGGTGCCCGCCTTGTGAAAATGTGTCCGGGGCTGAATGAGGATCCGGCTTTCGTAAATGTCATCCATCGCCGTGCCGAGCCAGCCCCTGCCATTGTTTGTAAGCTGCAGGTCGTAATCGCCCGCATGCGGGACCGTTGCTCCCGGTTCGGTTACACCCAGCCTGACAAACATGTTATTGAAATGATATGCATCGGTGTGACGGATCACGATAAAAACATTGTACCCGGAAACAGTGTCTTCCATAGTAAATGATATCACAGGTTTTTCCGCAGCTGGCCATTCGTGATGGGGAAAGCTTATGTTTTTTTCGAAAACACCTGTGCTCCAGCTGCAGCCGGATATTCCCGCGGTAACAAAAAATAAAATACAGAAAACAACGGGGTAACGATTGCTGCGCATGGACGAAATGAATCGGGGTTTAGACAGGCCCCGGTCTGTTTTATATAATATGGCCCCGGACGGGCGTGTTATGGAATTCGGTTTCACGGGAAAGAAATTAGAACGCAATCAAAGGACATTCAGTATCTGCTCTTTTGCTTTTTCCAATTCGTCCTTCATCAGTACCACACAACGCTGGATTTTTACGTCGTAGGCCTTGGATCCTGTTGTATTGATCTCACGGCCGATTTCCTGCAAAATAAATGAAAGCTTTTTGCCCTTGCTGTCTTCGGGTTCCTTCAGGACCTCCTTGAAATAATCGCAATGATTTTTAAGCCTTACCATTTCTTCGCTGATATCGATTTTTTCGAGGTAGTAGATCATTTCCTGTTCGAGCCGGTTCTGATCGTAGTTCTCCGGGCCAATATGCTCGCTTAACAGTTTTTCCAGCCCTTCCTTAATCTTTTGTTTTCTCAGCGGCTGCAGCTTGATCACTTCTTCCTGTTGTAAACTGATATTTTCAATCCTTTCTTGAAGATCGTCGCCGAGGGACTTTCCTTCGTTCAGACGATGTTCGTTCAGGTCGTCAATGGCCAGGCCGATCACGCGGCTGAGTTCCTTCCATTCTTCTGCTGACAGGGTATCGCTGGTCGGCGTGATTACTTCCGGGAGTTTCAGCAGGGTGCTGAGAATATTGGACGGATCCTGGTTAAGGGTATTGGATAATTCGGCAAGCGTTTCATAATAGGCCTTGGCCAGATCGGTATTGATGCTTACCGGTTTTGCGTTGCCTGTTTGTTTCAGACTGATGGTGCAGTCAAGAGATCCCCTGCCTAGCTTTTCTGAAAGCAGTCTGCGGATATCAAATTCGTATGGTTTCAGAAAGCCGGGCAGCTTCAGCTGCAGTTCAAATTGCTTGCCGTTCAGTGATTTGATATCTACCAGAAACGTTTTATCGCCCACGGTCTCTTCGGCTCTCCCAAATCCTGTCATCGATTTGACCATATATCTTTTTGTTGCGGAAAGATAATGAATAATAACGGCCGTTACAGACCGAGCAGGCGATATAGTTGACTGCCCTCCATCTCCATCATATCGCCTGGCAGCAAAGGATCAAGCACAAGTCCCTCTATGCGATACCTGATCAATCGCAGGGTTGGAAAACCCACCGCTGCGGTCATCTTTCTCACCTGCCTGTTTTTCCCTTCGGTAATTGCTACGCTGATCCAGGAAGTTGGAATTTCCCGCCGGTAGCGAATAGGCGGCTCCCTGTCGGGTATGCGAAAATCTTCCGGAAGCAGAAATGCTTTTGCCGGACGACACCGGAATGGTTTACCATCGATCCGCAATAAGGGACCGGCAGAAAGTGCATTGAGGGCTTCACCGGTTATGATTCCTTCCACCTGTACCCGGTAAGCTCTTTCATGCCCCTGAGCCGGATCCAGCAGCCGGTGGTTAAGGGAGCGGTCATTGGTCAGAATAAGCAGCCCCTCGCTGTCCTGGTCCAGCCTTCCTACCGGGTAGACGTCGCGCGGGACCTGGAAAAAATCCTTCAGGCAGGGCTTTCCGTTTTCCGGTGTGAACTGCGAAATCACGCCGTATGGTTTATGAATGATAAAATATTTCAAATCTGATTTCAATGAAACACTGATGAATAAAGGGTTTGAAGAGGATGGCGTAAAAAGCACCGGAAAAAAAAAGCCTCGCTGGCGGCGAGACTTTTACTATTTGGATGGGTTAGTAAGTACAGGGAAACGAATTTCCCTACACAATATTAAAAATAATTTTACCGATCTGGAAAAATTTTCCAATAAATTTTATGCACAATTTTTTTTGGGGTGTGGAAAAGCGCTTTGGTGTAGGTTTGACCAAAATTAGCGCAATGAAGTTTCCTTCACCCGTTTCTCTGGTATGGCTCTCCGAATTTCTGAATGCAAAACTGGTCGGAGACAGTAAAGCCTCTGCCTTAGGCATAAACGAAATTCATAAGGTAGAGAAAGGGGACCTGGTATTTGTGGATCATCCAAAATATTACCAGAAGTGCCTTGAATCAGAGGCATCATATATCATCATCAACCAGGAAGTGGAATGTCCTCCGCATAAAGCCCTCCTTATCCTGGAGCAGCCTTTCGAAGCCTATCAGAAAATCGTCAGGCATTTCAGGCCCTTCGAAGGATCACAGCTGGCTGTGAGTGCATCGGCGCAGATTGGAAAGACCTCTTATATCTATCCGGGCGTGTTCATCGGTAATCATGTCAGAATCGGCGAGCGATGTCTTATCCATCCGAACGTAACCATCATGGATCATTGCGTAATAGGCGACGACGTAACGATCCAGGCGGGAACCGTTATCGGTTCTGACGCCTTCTATTACAATACCAATAAGAAACGTGCGTCATGGTACCGGAAAATGCTTAGCTGTGGCCGCGTCGTCATTGAAGATGACGTTGAGATAGGCGCGTCCTGCACAATCGACCGGGGCGTTACCGGCGATACGGTGATTGGCAGCGGATCGCGGCTGGACAATATGATTCATATCGGCCACGATACGGTACTGGGAAAAAACTGTCTGCTTGCCGCGCAGGTAGGTATCGCGGGGGCTGTGGAAATTGGTAACGGTGTTGTACTCTGGGGACAGGTGGGTGTAAGCAAAACGCTCACGATCGGAGACAATACGGTAGTGCTCGCACAAAGCGGCATACCGGCTTCCCTCGATGCCAACAAAATCTATTTTGGAACTCCCGTAGAGGAGGCAGCATTAAAAAAGAGGGAAATAGTATGGATCAAGCGGATTCCCGAGCTATGGGAAAAAGTCATGGGCAAATAGTCATCTATTCAGGATTATAATCATAGGGCACCAGTTCGGCGACTTTCTTCCAGGCCCAGTATCCCATATTGGTTACTTCAGACTGCTCAAAGAAATAACCGTTTTCCTCAATAGAGAATCCCGTGGGCATATCGAGGGCAGAAACCTGCACTTTCGCATTGAGCGGGAAATGGTTTTCTTCCAGGTATTTTTTATTCGGCACCTGTCCGGTATAAGTAACCCTGATGCGGCCGTTCAGGTTGATATCCACAATGCCGCTGTCGAGAGAATAAATCGCCGCATTGTACGGATCATCAAGTGTTGTTCCTTTTACTGACGACGGGCCATCGAGGGTTTCGATTACAAATCCTTCATCCTTCAGGGTACTGTCGTACCAGCATCTCATAAAATGAAGACGGGAGCCGATATAGGTGCGAAACCTGTTCTTTGCCCATTCTTTCTGCTGGTCGGCCGATCCTGTGAGGGTGTCGAACAGGGGATAGCCCGTATAGCTGCTGATATGGGTAGACAGATCATTGACGAAGGAATCCAGCTGGAAGCGAATTTTATATCCGAGGGCCTGGTTGGTGATAATGAGGTCTTCTTTTGCTTTTACCTTAAGCTTGTTTCTTTTCTTATAAAAATAAAAATTTACGGCGTCCTTGTTTTCTATGGTGCATTGTGCCGCGTTGGCAGTGGTGCCGATAAAATTATCCAGAAAAACCTGACCATATTTATTCCATCCGTCAGCGACTAGCGCAGAGCCGGTGACAGCCACCTCCGCCATACTTTTGTTTTCCTCCTTCATTCGTACAAATACGGAATCATGGGTGTTGTTGCTGATCCGGATTACCTGCGTCTCGAATCCCGTATAAGAAACCACCATGTCATAGCCGCCGTTGTTTAACCGGAGGCTGAAGAGTCCTTCACTATTAGAAATGGTGCCGGTCGTCGTATTCTGGCAGAATACGGAGGCATTGGAAAGCGGCGCGCCTGTTTTTTCATCGGTGACCCGGCCGTGTATATAAAATATTTTGTCCTGGGCGAAACCGGAAACGGCAGATCCGAGAAAGAATAGAAACAGCAGTTTTTTCATAGCGGAGATTGTTTATATAACGATCCTGCAGCACCGGCAGTACTCAGACCGGCTGTAAATTTTTAAGATAATGCCCACAGGCTTCAAATATGGAATCTTCCAGCGGACGGAAACGGAAATCCGGAAGGGCTTTCAATAGTTTTGAATTGTCGTAGTAGTTTTTCCGGGAAGCAATACCCGCAGATTCCCTGGTTAACAAGGGCTTTTTTCCCCGAAATACGGAACGCAGTCTTTCCACTCTCCAGGCAAACCCGGTAATCACCGGACCTGCTTTTTGGGAAGGCGGTTTTTTCCCGAATCCCTTAGCCAGCACCCTGAAAAGATCAAGGTAACTGCGGTTCTCGGCGCTGATGATAAATTTTTCATTCCGGATCCCGCTGTCTGCGAGCTGAAGAATGGCCCTGGCTGTATCCGACACATCAGCGAATCCGTTAGTCCCTTCCATGTACCAGGGAAATTCGCGATAGGCCATTTTGAAAAGTCCGCAACTGCTCTGGTTCCAGTCGCCATAACCCAGCAGCGTCGCGGGGTTAACGATCAGCGCATCCAGCCCTTCACCCATTCCGCGCCATACCTCCATTTCGCCCAGATATTTGCTGATGGCGTAGTTCGTCTGGTGTTTGTTGCCGGGCCATTTTTTTTCTTCATTCATCGGAGAGGTCATTTCATCCCTTCCCATGGCAGCCACTGAACTGATATAAACAAAATCCCGCACACCGTTTTCGATGGCTGCATTCACGAGGTTGGCTGTACCGTCAATATTGAGACTGAAAAGCTTTTTTTTATCCGGAGGATAAAATGAAACCATGCCGCCCGCATGAATGATGCGCCGGACACCCCGGAGGTTTTCTGTCAGTCCGTCCACATCGAGCAGATCGCCCTGTACCCATTCCACTTTTTCTGCTGTAGAGGCCGGCAGATAAAAAGGAACCGGACTGGCATGACGAAGCGCCCTGACCTGTTCACCCCTGGCGACCAGTTCCTGCAGGATATAAGATCCCAAAAAACCCGTACCGCCCGTTACAAATATCATGTGCCTTCCTGATTTGAATAGGTAAAATAACCGGCGCCCGTCTTTCTTCCCAACATACCGTTTTGAACAAGTGATTGCTGAATGGCAGAGGGCTTTAGACGCCCGGGTTTTCCAAGGGCTTCGTATACCGACTGGCTCACTGCATAATTAATATCATTGCCAATGAGATCCATCAGGTGAAAAGGACCCATTTTAAATCCCGCCGATTCCATCAGCCGGTCGATGGCGGGAAATCCGGCCATCTTCTTTTCCGCCATTCTCAGGGCTTCCAGATAAAAAGGACGCGCCACGCGGTTCACGATAAATCCCGGATGATCTTTACAGAGGACGGCCGTTTTCCCCAGCCGCCCGGCAAAAGATTTTATTTTTTCAAGCATCTCCGGAGAGGAATAATCGGTGCTTACAATTTCAACCAGTTTCATCCTTTCAGCAGGATTGAAAAAATGTAGTCCGGCGATCCGTTCCGGAAAAGAAGTCCTCCTTGCGATGGAACGAATAGAAAGGGATGAGGTATTTGTTGCGAAAAGCGTATCGGGTGAATTGATGCGGTCCAGCTTTTCAAAAAGCGAAGCCTTGGCTTCTGCATCTTCATAAATCGCTTCGAGGATCATCGGTGCGATGCATGCCCCGATCCGGGAACTGAATTGTATATTATCCAGGACACCCTTTGCCGCTTCGGCGGAAATCTTTTTCCTGGCAACCTCGTTGTCCAGCGAAATACCGATATATCCCCGGGCCTTTCCGAGCACCTTTTCGTCCGCATCATAGAGAACGGTGCGGAAACCATTTCGCGCGGTCACCAGGGCAATTCCCCGGCCCATCGTGCCTGCTCCGCATATACAAACCGGTTGCTCCATCTATTCATTATTGATCAATAAAGATAAGGGCCGGCAAGTTTCCTTTACTTAATTTTGGAAATGGAAAAGAGAATCATCATTGCGCCCGATGCACCCGAACCCATCGGTCCTTACAGCCAGGGCGTTCAGGCAGGTAACCTGCTGTTTATCTCCGGACAGGTTGCACTGAATCCCAAGACCGGCACCGTGGATGCCCGCGACATTTTTGAAGAAACGCACCAGGTGATGCACAACCTCCGTTCTGTGCTGCATGCGGCCGGCCTGGATTTTCAACACATTGTCAAAACCACCATCTTTCTTACCGACATGTCTTTGTTTACTTCAGTAAACGAAGTGTATGGAAAATATTTCAACGGTGGTTTTCCCGCCCGTGAAACGGTAGCGGTTAAAGGGCTTCCCAAAAATGTCAATGTCGAGATCAGCATGATCGCCGCCATCTAAACTTCCACCGTTTTTTTCATCATATCCCTTACCCTGACAAAAGCCTTTATCGCCTTATCAAGGTGTTCACGCGTATGAGCGGCACTAAGCTGCACGCGTATGCGCGCCATACCCTTGGGAACGACGGGAAAGAAAAAGCCGATCACATAAATACCTTCTTCCAGCAGTTTCGCCGCAAATTCCTGCGCGATGACCGCATCATACAGCATGATGGGTACGATCGGGTGATCGCCCGGCCTGATGTCAAATCCCGCTTCGGTCATTTTTGAACGGAAATATCTTGTGTTCTCCTCGAGCCGGTCCCGCAAATCCGTACTCTGCTCCAGCATGTCAAATACAGCCAGCGAGGCACCCGTAATCGAAGGAGCCAGGCTGTTCGAAAACAAATAGGGCCGGCTGCGCTGGCGCAACAGTTCAATGATTTCCTTCCGGCCGCTGGTGAACCCGCCGTTCGCACCGCCCAGCGCTTTTCCCAGTGTACCGGTGATGATATCGACCCTGCCCATGACGTTTCGGTATTCGTGCGTTCCTCTTCCTGTCCTGCCGAGAAAGCCGGATGAATGGGATTCATCGCTCATCACAATCGCCTGATATTTGTCCGCGAGGTCGCAGATCTTATCAAGCTGTGCAATCGTTCCATCCATACTGAAAGAACCGTCGGTCACGATGATACGGTCACGACAGTCCTGTGACTGTTTCAACTGAACTTCCAGGTCAGCCATATCATTGTGTTTGTAACGGAGCCTCCGGGCCTTGCAAAGCCTTACGCCATCGATGATCGATGCATGATTCAACTCATCGGAAATGATGGCGTCGGACTCTCCGAACAGCGGTTCGAACACACCTCCGTTTGCATCGAAGGCGGCGACATACAGGATCGTGTCTTCCATGCCCAGGAAAGCGGAAATTTTTTTCTCCAGCTCCTTATGAATATCCTGGGTTCCGCAGATAAAGCGTACGCTGCTGAGCCCATATCCCCTTTCTTTCAATATCCGTTCTGCGGCCTCCCGGATTCGGGGGTGCGAGGCCAGGCCGAGGTAGTTGTTGGCACAGAAATTCAGTACCTTGCGTCCATTGACCAGGATTTCGGCACCCTGTTCGCTTTCGATGATTCTTTCTTTCTTAAACAACCCGGCAGACTCTATTTCAGCCAATTGACCGGCAACCCGTTTTACAAAAGGTTCATTCATATAAGAAATTTAGCCTGATAAAGGTAAGCTTTGTAACTTTTTACATATACGACCGTATTACAAATGACTAAAACAACCCCTGGCGGATATGACGGGCGATGATTACAATGACTGTGTGAAGTTGTACGCGGACGGGTTGTACCGGTTCATGCTTAAATCCACCCGGAATACGGAGGATGCGCGTGACCTGGTACAGTCTTCCTTTGAAAAACTCTGGGAACACCGGAAGGAAGTGGATTCCCAGCGGTGTAAATCCTACCTGTTCACGATCGCCTATCATAAGATGATCGATATGAACCGCAGGAACAGCAGGATGGACTACCGCGGTGAATTACCGGAACGCACAGAGACCTCAGCCCGGTTCACACCAGGACTTAAAGACCATCTGGAAAAAACACTGGCGAGGCTGACTGAAAAGCAGCGTTCCCTGATCATGCTGAAGGATTATGAAGGGTATTCTTATGAGGAGATAGTGGAAATAACGGGCCTGAACCTGTCGCAGGTGAAAGTAACCCTTCACCGGACGAGGCTTCAGCTCAAGGAATGGCTGGTAAGTGTGGAAAATGTATTATAAGATCTCTGATTCCGGTGCAAGACATGCCGGAAACATGGGATAAGAGAATTCTGAATTAAACTGGATATGGAAATCAACAGGCAAAATTATGAAACCGCTTTCCTGCTCTATATAGACAGGGAACTGGACGCTCCCGGAAGGGCAGCAGTTGAAAAATTTTTGAGGGACCATCCGGATCTTCAAAAAGAATTCGACGGACTGGCCCAGACGGTCCAGGTTGCGGAGCCGATGATTTTTCCGGGGAAGAAAGACCTGTACAGGAAAGAAGAACCCAAAAGAGTTTTCCCTTTATTCCGGGTGGCGGCGGCCGCATCCGTTGCCGTGCTCCTCGCGGGCGGCTGGTGGCTTGCAGGAAACATAAAGAAGGCAGAAACTCCGGAGAAAATCAGCGTTCCCACAGCAACTGTTACAGAAAAGAATAACAAATCCGGGGACAACAGAACAGAACACCCTGCCACTGCGCAGAACATAACTGAAGAAAGGAAAGATATTGAAAAAAGCGGAAAGGTCAGGAAGGCTACGGGCGGCGCTTTGCTTGTGAAGAATACAAAATCAGCATCGTCATCGCAAACCAGTATGGACAAACAGCAGGCAAATGAAACTGAAGTGATCACCGGGGAACAGGCAGAAACGCCTGACATGGCAAAGAAGCAGACAGTGGTTGGTCTTCAGGATGCAGGCGAACTGAAAACACCGGACGCGCCGATACTCATAGCGTCAAAACCACCCCAACAGGAAATTATTGACAAGGCAGAGGGCATCCCGCCGGCGACCACCGACGCTTATTATGCAGATAATGCAGGCGACAATGCCATCAGCGTTTTTGCCGTGAATGATAAAAATAAAACCATCAGCGGAATCTTTAACAGGCTGACCGGCCGGTCGGCAACTAAAGAAGACAAGTCAAGAAAACTGCGCGTGAGCGTAATTCAAATCAGCTATTAATCAGTTAACCATGAAAAGGATTTTTATTCTTATGGCCATTCTATGCCTTGGCGTGAAGGGCTTCAGCCAGGATTCCACCATGCAGAAACAGGAAGCTCCCAAAAAAAACAAGCATCACTGGCCTCCGGGTATGGACAGCGCCCATCATCACTGGCACGACTGGCCCATGGACGGCGCGTATGATGAAGACTGGGATCACTGGCCTCCCTATCACCGGAGCAACAAAGTGAAACCTTCCAACCTTACGACCAACTGGCTTATCGTCGATCTGGGATTTGCCAATTACCAGGATAATACAAACTATGCCAGTGCATCTGCCCAGGCATTTGCACCCGGCAGTTCCAAGTACTGGTTTGATCTGAAAAATAATAAGTCGGTCGACGTCAATATCTGGCTCTTTATGCAGAGACTGAATGTGGTGAAACACGTGGTCAATCTGAAATATGGCCTGGGTATCGAATTAAACAACTACCGCTATGTAAACAATATCACCTACCTCACCGAACCCACGGAAGTAGTATTCGATTCAATACAGTACAGCAAGAACAAGCTGGCTGCCGACTATGTAACCGTGCCGCTGATGATCAACTTTAACTTCACGCCGACGAAGAGACAGGGATTCGGGCTCTCCTTTGGTGTAAGCGCGGGATATTTATATTCATCCCGGCAAAAAACAATCAGCAGCGAATTCGGGAAGAAAAAAACTTTTAACAGTTTCGACCTGAATCCATGGAAGATCTCCTGGATAGCGGAAGCGCAACTCGGTCCGGTGATCCTTTACGGTTCACTCGCTACGAAAAGCATGTTCAGCCAGGGCCTCGACCAGGTGCCCTATACCTTCGGTATAAGGCTTAGCCATTGGTAGAACATGCCCGTGAAATTCAGGAAGTTCCGGCGATTCCATGTCCCGGAACTTTCTTCATTTTGGAATGAAATCATAAAATTTTCCACCAGCAAAATATGTACGGATCGGGCAGCGTTCACCATGAAAAACCGGGGATATGAAATCTCGAAAAACGCTATTGTACTGCTTCGCTGCCATTTGCTTACTGGGCTTTCGTGAAGTTGACAACAGAACGTCGACAAAGCGTTTTTTTCATCGTAAACTGGAGGGGCCATCCTATGTGCTCATCATTAAATCCACGTATGAACTGAAGGTATACGACCAGGATGGCTGGTATGCGACCTATCCGGTCGTTTTCGGCAGTAAATCACTGGACGATAAAATGATGGAAGGCGACCGCAAAACACCCGAAGGCATTTATCATATTGCATCCAAGAGACCCCATGAAAAATGGGACAAGATGATGCTCATCGATTTTCCTACAAAATCTGACCTCGATAAATTCAACCGGCGCAAGGCAAAGGGACTGATACCCCGTGGCGCTAAGATCGGAGGTGGAATTGCCATTCATGGCACATGGCCGCACGATGATATGGCCGTTGACCTTTTCCAGAACTGGACCAACGGATGCATCGCACTGAAAAATGAAGACGTTGATGAATTGTATGACCTGTTGCCCGTCGGCACAGAAGTCCGCATTGTAAGAGACGGCCAGTAAAGTCTATAATCTTCCGGCTTTTATTTCTTCCACCACGGTTGGATCAACGAGCGTGCTGATATCACCCAGGTTGCTCAGTTCCCCTTCCGCAATCTTGCGCAGGATGCGCCGCATGATCTTCCCGCTCCTTGTTTTCGGTAGCCCCGTCACAAACTGAATTTTATCCGGTTTGGCCAGCGGGCCTATCACTTTGTTTACCATTCCCACCAGTCCGGCCTTTTCCTCACCGGACGTCTTGTGGCCTTTGTTTAGGGTTACAAATGCATAAATACCCTGGCCTTTTATATCATGCGGAAACCCGACCACGGCGCTTTCCACCACATCCGGATACATATTGATGGCGTTTTCCACTTCGGCTGTACCGATCCTGTGTCCGCTCACATTCAATACATCGTCGACCCTGCCGGTGATCCGGTAATTGCCTTCCGCATCACGGAATGCGCCGTCACCGGTGAAATAGAGATTTTCATACGTCGCGAAATAATTCTGTCGACAGCGTTCATGATCGCCATATGTGGTGCGGATGATCGAAGGCCATGGAAACCGTATGCAGAGATTGCCTGCTATATGTTCGCCCTCGGCGCCACGATGAAAGACACCGTCCTTTCCTGCGTCGGAACCAGGAACGGGTTTGCCGTTTTCATCTACGAGTAAGGGGATGATACCCGGCAGGGGGAGGGTGGCATAGGAAGCTTTTCCCTGACTTATGCCCGCCATGTTGGAGATCATGATACCCGCCGTTTCCGTCTGCCACCAGGTATCCACGATCGGGCATTTTTTCTTGCCAACGTGTTCATCATACCAGTGCCAGGCTTCCTCGTTGATGGGCTCACCCACGGTGCCGAGTACGCGCAGTGAACTGAGGTCTTTGTCGTCCAGCGGGCCGGTTCCAAAACCCATCAGGCTGCGGATGGCAGTAGGCGCCGTATAAAAAATGTTCACTTTATGTTTGTCGATGATCTGCCAGAACCTGCCGGCGTCGGGATAGGAAGGGATGCCTTCGAAGATCAT